>Ga0187827_10000204_pt1 | contig 94015 bp, 80 predicted proteins | sample ETNtaG_39_FD_167969 | JGI IMG/M metagenome (GOLD analysis project Ga0187827, IMG submission 167969) | Marine microbial and viral communities from oxygen minimum zone, Eastern Pacific Ocean - ETNP2014_SV_150_PacBio MetaG (Illumina Assembly) | ecosystem: Environmental > Aquatic > Marine > Hypoxic... | reverse complement strand
TATTAGCTAAAAGAATCAACGCCATGGTTAAAGGTTTACAGGAACGTCTACATCTGACAAAGTTTGTATCAGGTGATGCACTTTCTGCTGTTGAAGATGCAGATCTTGCAGGATTAGCGTTAGGAGGTGTGCGTAAGGAAGCCACAGTATTATTTTCAGATATCCGTGGTTTTACCTCGATGTCTGAACAAATGGAACCTGAAGAAGTAATTCACCTGCTCAATAAATATTTTGATAAGCAAACAGAGATTGTTCAACAATTTTATGGTGATATTGATAAATTTGTTGGTGATGAACTGATGGCAGTATTTAAGGGAAATCAAATGGTAAATCAAGCGGTTGATTGCGCCATAAAAATCCAAAATGAAGTAAATAAACTTAATCAGGAAATGGGGAACAATATCCAAATTGGCATAGGAATAAATACAGGTTCTATGGTAATGGGTGCTATGGGTAGTAAGGATCGAATGGATTTCACAGTAATAGGTGACAATGTAAATTTAGCTGCACGTCTTTGTAGTATTGCTAAAGCTGGAGAAGTAATCATCAGCGAAAATACAAAAAAATTATTAAGTTATTCTGATTTCCAACTAAACAAACTTGATCCTGTTAAAATAAAGGGAAAGGAAAAACCTATTCAGATTTACCTAATTAAATAGTGATTATTGCATATAGATTCTAAGTTTAATTTTTAATCTGCCCTGTTTCCCCATAAGCTACAGCAATACAGATCAGGCTACCACCAATCCAGCCCCAAAGACCCAATAATTCACCTGCAAATACCATGGCAAACAGGGAGGCAGCCAAAGGTTCAAGTGAAAAAATTATGGCAGTTTCTGAGGGGTTCAAGATTTTTTGTGCCCATATCATTATCAGAAATGCTGTAAAAGTAGCCAGGACACCAGTAATAATTATTGCACCCATTAAACGTTCAGACCAAATAATGGGGTCCGGTTCATAAAAGAAGGCACTTATTAAAGAAATAATTGTAACGAAAGCCAATTGAACATTAATAAAAGGCAGGAGACGAACTTCTTTTTTTATATAATAATCCTGGGTTATAATGTGAATTGCAAAACTGATGGAGCAGCCAAAGGTGATAATATCTCCAATATTAAGTCCTCCCCCTGGTAGAATCAGCAAATAAAGGCCTGCAGTTGCCATTAATACAGCAATCCATATGTGCATCTGTACTTTTTGCAAATTTAGGATTACAAGAAGTATAGGTACTAGTAGTACAGATATACTAGTAATGAACGCAGATTTTGTAGCAGTGGTAATCATAAGTCCAAAATTCTGGAAAGCATATCCTAAAAATAGAAAAACTCCGCATACAATACCCCCTATTAGTTCCATTTTGTTAAGAGTATTAATTTTCTTATTGATAATCAGAAGTGTTAAGAAGGTAGCCACTCCAAATCGTAACGTAGCGAATGAAAATGGTAAGGCGTCGTTCAAAGCACCTTTTACCAAGACAAAAGTGAATCCCCATATGATAGTTACAAACAAAAGTCCAATTTGGGCGGCCAATTTTTTATTCATCTGATTTGAAACCTAGGAAGATTGTTGTAATACCAAAAGTTAAATCATGATTTTCAACACGCTTGAATCCTGAAAAAATAATTTGTTTGTTGATATCATGCCGTGTTGGGAAAAAATCAACAGATTCAGGCAGGTAGCGATAAGCATCGGATCTTGAAAATAGACTACCTATGCGAGGCAGTATATGATGGAAATATAATCCGAAAACTGATCTTATAATTTTTGATTTTGGTTTGGAAAACTCTAGTATTCCTAATTTACCTCCAGGTTTCAGTACACGAAAGAATTCTTCCAATGCGACTTCATAATTTGAAATATTACGGAAACCGTAAGAGATAGTTAAATAGTCAATAGAATCTGAATCTAGGGGTAAGCTCTCTCCATCTCCATGGATAAAAGTAGCCTGACTCTGTTTGCGTTTCTCTGCCTTTTTCTTTGCTAGGTTAATCATATTTTTTGAAATGTCAAGTCCAATAACAGATACATTATGGAATTTTAATATTTCAAAACATATATCGCCTGTACCGCAAGCTACATCCAAAATTGTTGTTTGATCAGCAATATTTAATTTTCGTATAAATTTTTTCCGCCAGTAGATGTCGATCCCAAGACTTAGAAAATGATTTAAGAAATCATATCGATGAGCAATATCATCAAAAATTTGCTGGACAAATTTTTTTTTGTCTTCCCCATTATGTATAAATTCTGGCAAACTAGTATATCCCGTTTAACATTTAGAATGGAAATTTACATCAAGATGGTAATTTTATACCTCCAAACCTTTCAGATTCTGTAAATTTTCATATGGTACAACTAACAAAAGAAATATCCTTAAAAGATGGAATTCAACAAGCTCTTGAAAAAGCACGCAGACTGCAGCATTCGGTTCTGTTTTCTTATTCTTTCCGGGTTGAAATTAGAGATTTATTACCAATTCTGACTCATCCATCAGATAAGAATACCATCCGCATCTATTGGGAACAGCCATCAAAGGGCTTTTCCTTTGCAGGTTTGGGATCCATTATAGAATTACAAGATATTGATAATGTACATTCACAGAAAGTATATAAGAAAATTAAACAAGTAATGGATGAAAGTATATCAGTCTCCGATCACTTACTTATTGGCCCACGTGTAGTTGGAGGATATGCTTTTAATAAGTATATTGGAGATGATGATACCTGGAATAAATTTCCTAGAACACAATTTTTACTTCCTGAATGTCTGGGGACTTCCACAGATGATGGTACATGGCTAACCATATCTAAAATGGTAAAATCAGTTGATGAAAGTGTGTCCGTAGAAGATGAGTTTATCAGAACTAAAATATATTATGAAAATCGCCTTCCGGTTACACTCACCCCTATTTCAAGAGCTCCAGTAGATAAATTCCGTGATATACCTGATCAGAAAACATATGCAAAGACAATATTTTCTGTATTAGGTAGGATAAAACCAGGGCAATTGGAGAAAGTTGTTATATCAAGATCTCACCATGTAAAAGTGGGGAAGAACTTCAGTGGTATTTCTGCTATGCAGATATTAAGGAATGCATATCCAAAATGTGTAAGTTTCTTTTTCTCATTCCCTGATAAGGGGATATTTTTTGGTTCTACACCGGAACGGTTAATACGTTTGAAAAATCGTTATATACAGACTGAAGCACTTGCAGGCACTATTGCCCGTGGAAATAATATGGAAGAAGACCGCATACTGGCAAAAAAATTGATGGGTAGTCATAAAGAGAGAGAAGAACATAGCTTAGTCATGGAACAGATTGTTAGAAAACTAGAACCAATAATACCACATATTCAATATCCATCCTCTCCGCAAATATTAAAATTGAAAAACGTCCAACACCTTCAGACCCCTATTACAGGTGAATTGAACCAAGTTGCACATATACTAAATCTTGTTAAACGTTTACATCCTACATCCGCTGTAGCAGGTACACCCACAGATAAATCCATGGAAGTAATCAGTGAAATGGAACTCCATGATAGAGGGTGGTATTCTGGTCCTATTGGATGGGTTGACAAAAAAGGAGATGGTGAATTTTATGTGGCTCTCCGCTCTGCATTGGTGAAGGATGAAGAAGCTCATGTGTTTTCAGGTGGTGGGATTGTTTCTGAATCCCATCCCGATACGGAATGGGAAGAAACCGAGTTGAAACTTCAGCCTATTATATCTGCATTATCAGGTGGACAAATCTAAATTATTTGGTCAGGCACATTAATAATCAAAATATAACTTGGTCTGCCTTTACGGCAATTTTACTTCATCATTTAGGCATACGTTATGCCTGTATATCACCAGGGGCACGCAATTCCCCTTTAACATATACCTTTACTGAAAAATCGGGAATAACATGTTTTAGTCATGTAGATGAAAGGTCATCAGCTTTTTTTGCCTTAGGGCTGGCTAAATCTTCTCTATCACCCGTAGTTCTTATTTCTACTTCGGGCACTGCTCCTGCTAATTTCTATCCAGCAGTAATTGAAGCGAGTTTGAGTCGTATTCCTCTTATAATATTGTCTGCAGACCGACCGAATTATTTAGTTGGTAGTGGTGCGAACCAAACCATAAATCAGCAAAATCTATATGGGAATCATGTCCGCTATTTTGAAGATGTGGGACTTCCAACAGAAAAAATGGATGATTTAAAAAAATATCTAATAATTGCTTTTCAGAATTCTGTAGGTTATACATTAAAATATCCACCAGGCCCTGTTCACTTAAATTTTCCCTTTGATGAGCCCCTGTTACCGGAAAAACTAGATAAAGTCGACCTTTTCACATTCGGATTGAATTCTAAACCTAAAATGAAATTAAATTTTCAGATTCCTATTTTGCAAAATGCAAAAAGGCCATTGATTATTGCTGGACCTATGGAAGGTAATTCACATCAAAAAGATATGATCGCATTTGGAGAAAAAATAAATGCGCCTATTTTAGCAGATCCATTATCACAGTTGCGTTATGGATTTGATAGTAAACTTATTCTTTCACATTATGATATCTTTTGCAGATATACGAAGTTACAGCCAGATCTAATTATTCGATTTGGGAGAAAACCAACATCAAAAATTCTGTGTCAATTACTAAAAAAGTGGAGAAATATCACAATCCTAATAGATGCCTGGCAGAAGTTTAATGATGACAGCTCCCATTCTATTCAATCTAGTATTAGTCAATATTGCAGGGAACAGTTACAAAATGTTATATGGGAAGGAGGTAGTAATTGGGTGAACCAGTTATTGTCCCTAGAAAGTATTGTAGAGAATGAAATACAAGGGAATGATACATTTCATGAAGGTAATATTATAAAAATCTGCTTAAAATCAATTCAAGATAAGGGATGCTTTATCATTGGTAATTCTATGCCTATCCGAAATGTGGATATGTTTACATCCACTTCAAAAAAATTAATTCATACTTATAGTAATAGAGGGGCCAGTGGTATTGATGGTGTCATTTCAACAGCCTTGGGTATTTCTATTGAAAAAAATACTAATAATGCACTACTCATTATTGGTGACTTGAGTTTTTATCATGATATGAATGGATTATTAGCATTAAAATATGGAATGAACATCAGTATTGTGGTTATAAATAATAAGGGGGGAGGTATTTTTTCCTTTATGCCAATTTCAAACTCAGGACTAAAAAAATATGATCTGTTTTGGACTACTGACACATGTTTAGATATTGAAAAGGTTGCACATCTCTATAATTGCAGGTATTATTTATCAAAAGATTTAAATGAATTGGGAAATAATATCCAAGAAAGTTTTAATATAAAAGGGGTAAAAATTATTGAAGTGAAAACAATCATCGATGAAAATATTACTGCTCACAAAATATTATTAGATAATGTGCAACGATTAATTTCTGAAATTTAATCCTGGTAAAGTGTTTCACCTTCCGAGTTTGCAATAACAGATGCTCCAATACTGTCACTGAATATATTGACCATGGTCCGCATCATATCCAAAGGGCGGTCAACTGCCAGCATGGTTCCTATAATCACTGCTACATCTGCATCCTGAAATCCTACTGCTTGAGTTACAATAAATATCATAACTAGTCCTGCACTAGGTATACCTGCAGCACCAATTGATGCTAGCAGTGCTGTGATGACTATGGTAAACTGCATTGATATTGTCAGGTCAATCTCCAAAACTTGGCTGATAAATAGTACACCTGCACATTCATAAAGTGCAGTGCCGTCCATATTGATTGTTGCGCCCATTGGCAATACAAAGGAGCTTGTTTTATTGGATACTCCTGCATTTTCTTCTACACAGCGCATGGTAACAGGAAGAGTAGCATTGGAAGAACTAGTGGCAAATGCTGTGCCCAAAGCTGATGCCATAGCAGAAAAATGAAGTTTGGGATTAATACCTGTAAATAAATAAAAAAGCAGAGGTAGTACAATTAAAAAATGAATAGATAGGCCCCCAGCAATGGTGAGCATATATTTCCCTACTGCTGAGAATATAGAAAAACCGGATGTGGAAACTACTTTTGTAATAAGACCTAAAACCCCCAGTGGTGCCAGTTTTATAATTAGCTGGGTGATATCCATCATGAGTTCAAATGCTGAATTGAAAATATTTTGTAGTATTTCAGAATGTTTAGCATCAATCCGCGTTAGACCGACACCAAGAAGGATGGCGAAAAAGATAATACCCAGCATGTCTCCAGAAGCTGCTGCTGCAACTGGATTTAGTGGTATCATTCGGATTAATATATCAGCTGTTGAGCCTGGTTTTTGAAGATTAGAAGAATTAAATGAATTACTATCACCTAAGCTGACTCCAATTCCTGGTTGGATTATATTGGTGAGGGTAAGACCAATAATAATAGCAAAAAGACTGGTAGTAAAGTAATAAAAAAAAGTTTTGGCACCAACTCGTCCCAAGCTTTTACCGCTACCTATACCGGAGACACCCTTAACAATGGATGTAAATATAAGAGGGACAATGACCATTTTAAGCAGTCGAACAAATATAACTCCCATTGATGTTATAAAAGAATATATTGTACCATCAGGATTGCCTTGGTATGTATTTTGGAATATGATACCAATAATAATACCCAATACCATCGCAATAAAAATCTGCCAGTGAAGTTTAAGTTTCAATATAAAAACCTTTAAGTTATTTAATATGAAAGTTAAGCCGACTTAAATGAATAGGGGAATAAAAAAGCCCAGCAAGAGGGCCGGGCTTTTTTTTGTCATATATTGGCAAGCCGGAGGAGGAGGAAAACTTGCCAAATTAATCTATTTACAACATAATAGTTGAGTTTACCAGTTATAACTGATTGTCCAGCCACCACCTAATGCAGCGTCATTACGTCCAGTTACATATTTAACTGGATCATTTAATAAGGCATTATAGGAATTTGAGATATTACAATCTAGGTCAAATGAACCATAATTAAATCCAAGACCCATTACAACACCACCACCTGAATTAGGGCCACCGCCGAAATCATGAGCCTTCGAATATCCAACTCGTAATGTTGCCCAATCAGTCATAGCAGACTCAACAGCAAAATTCCATATGAGGTTCATTGTTGCATCTGGATCAACATCCATATTGTCTGCTCCCATATCGCCGTATGCAAAACCTAATGCAAATAGACCATTGGTGCCATTATCATATGACCTGTTTGTATAACAATGAATGCCGAAATTCATATTTGAAGCAGTGCCTGCGTCAGTATCTTCAGGTGTCATATCAAAATTAACAAGCACATTGTCCCATTCCCATATTTCTTGTGCACGTCTAAGGTTTATGCCAATTGTTCCACTATCATCATAGCCAAAACCAAAATCCATTCCAGCAAGGGGCATACCAAAGCCTAAGTTATATGTAGTTTCAGCTTCTACTACTGGAGTAACCGTATCATCTTCTGGTGACATGCCCAGTCCAAAGGTTACACCATAAGTGCCATTACCCCACATCATATTAACCACATCATCATTGCCCATTCCGCCTGCAAAGCCCCATGTTGTACCATTACTATTCCAGATAGTGGTAAAATCATTGCCATCAGTCCAGGCAACATTATGATTATTTACGGATGCAGGGAAAGCTCCTATATTTGCATAATCATCTGCCCAAAATCCTGCACCACCTAAAGCATTTACCCTGGTTTCACTTGCAAATACAAAAGCGCTAATTGTTATGAATATCAAGAGTGTCTTAACATTCTTCATGTTGTTTTCTCCTTTTTTGTTTTTGTATTTTTATATATGATCTAAGTACTATCATCTATAAAGTTTTTAGCCCAAAACAATTTTTAGCCTCAACTGCCACAACTTTATGACCTTATAAGGCTTGTGTTACGACAAATATTACATAGAATCATTTATTGCATGCAAGTATTTAAAGTAATACTTTATATAAATTTTAATCAAAAAATGATAACATACTGTAATATAAGGAGATATAATTAATTTTATTTTTTAAAATTATCTCACTTATCTCTGCATTCCAAGTTTTAGCTTTGTAAAAACATGTATAATTTCTGTTTCAGAATTATTTAAGAATTTAATAATTGTGATTTAGATCACTGAACATTCTTCTTAAATAATAATGTGACCTATGTTCAAAATATTATTTCAATACACCTATATATTTGTTTTGTAGTTTGGAGGAAAAATTAACAATTATAGATTTGGTGAAAAAAATGTCAAACACTATTATATTAATCATATTGGCAGTAGGTATTGGAATTTATCAAGATACAAATAAACCTATTGAGTATGAACTCAGTATGGAAGATGGCAGCCATTTACATGTGGTGTTACAGAAAAATAGCCAATATGCCTGTCCGTTATATTGCGATATTGATCATATACATCATGCTGTTATGTGTGCAGATTACAACCAACTTTCAATCAACCAGTCAGTATATCATATTTCTGAAAAAAATGAAAATGGTATATCGCTCTATTGTTCCACTAGGAAAATTCTATCTATGGTAAGGTTTATCCCAAGAAGTTCCAAAGATGAAATCCCAGATATTGTGAGTGCTTCAGTTGATGAATAAATTTGATTATACAATATAAGTAAAAAAACAATAGGTAGGTTTAATCAATAAACACAACTTTTCATGAAAGCACTCAAACTACATAATATCTATGTATGTGCGACCTTTGTTAGGAGAGAAGAATAAGATAAGACAGGTAGATATATATCTATTTAATCAGATCAAAAGATTCTGATTTAAATCGACCATCAACAACTTTTCCTTTAACATTTGCACGCCGTATGGCCTCACAGAATCCATCTTCTGCATGGGCATCACCATGTTCATGAATATTAGTTCCATCAACAAAATAAGTATTTCCTTCAATTCGAACAGCTAAATCGCAGCCCAATTTTTCTGTTATTCCAAATTGACACTGACCACAGGCTGCTTCAACAACTTGATGAATAGATATTGTATTATCTATTACTCTATCTGTTGATTTGACCATTTCAGGTGATTCTACATTACTAGTCATTTTGGAAGAACAGCCAATAAATGTAAAAACTAATAATAATATAAACTTTTCCATATTCAAATTTACAAACATTATGAACATAAAAAAAGGCAGAAGAGAACCTCTGCCTTTTAAGCTTTCATATGTACTGCTATATTTATTTACTATTTAAGAAGTACTAACTTCTGAGTCTGAACAACGTCACCAGCAACCATTTTAGCAAAATACATGCCACTTGCTTGATTTGACGCATTCCAAGTGATGTTGTAAGAACCGCCATCCTGATGACCATTTACCAACTCTTCAACTAAACGGCCAGTCGCATCATAGATCATAATTTCTACCTGACCTGCATTAGCAACTGAATAGTTGATCGAAGTTGTGGGGTTAAATGGATTTGGATAAGAATCAGATAATTCAGTTTTTACAGGTAATAAATTAGCAAAACTAACGTCATAAGTCTGTACTTCAGCTTTAATACCATTACCCTGGCTGTCAGCTAAGATTATTTCTTTGAATTCGATTGTGCTAGTACCATCAAAACCTTCCACATTTAAAAATTCAAATTCTAAGTTTTTTGGTAATGCCTGTCCCTGCATACTGAATACAAGACCACGAATTAAACCATCAGACAATTCATTATACTTTACTTCAAATCCGGAAATTTGTGCAGGTATAATAGATTTGATTTCCGCTGGATTATATTTAATATCAAACTGTAAGCCATGAATTGCATTGTCTGAATTAATCATTAGATCAGCAACTGTACCCACAGATTCAGAGCGGGCAAGATCAGATTTAGCAAAATTCACTTTAGCCTTATGGGCTACAACTTTGCCTCCAAATAAAACAGTTCCTGAAAGTATAAGTACTGATAGTAATTGTATCTTTTTCATTTTATTTCTTCCTTTTTGTTCAAGTTTCTCATTTATTTAAGTTTACTATTATTTTAACCCCTCTTTTGTGACGGGGATCAAATAAATAAATTTAATTATCTTACCTTACCCTTACCACATAAGTTATAGCTGAGATCCAACATACGGCAAAAATATTATTGTAACAGCTTGTATCACATCCTCCTCATGGGAATATGTCATATTTAAATTATTAAGTTTTTGAATTACAGCAATTGTTTTTTTTTGACCAAAATTTCCACCATGGTGATGTTTTGCAGCCACTACATTTTTTTGTAAAAGAAGAACTCACATCAGTACTATAGGCACCTTTTTCGCCTGATTTTTCTGCATTTATAGTTTCCTCATTAGAAATTAAGATATCTTCTTTTGCACCAATATCAGTTAGGTTAAACTTACAGGCTACTTTACCTTTTCCAGATTTATTCTTACAACATGGTTTCCCCTGAGTAAACACCAGAGAAACACTAATAGCTAATATTATAAAATACATTGTTTTTTTCAAAGCAATCCTCCTGTTAGAATCTATACACTTACTAAGTTACAACTTCTTTCAATACGAATCACAGAACTTTTTGTTCCAGAGTTTATAAACGAATAATTCTATAATTGGAAGCCTAGGCCATTTGAGAATTCAAAATAACTCTTACCATTATTATCAAATTGATAATGGATATTGATATGAAATGAAATTCCATTTATAGTTTGGGTAGTCATATTCCCATCCCAAAAAATACGTAAATCCTTTGGGTTCTCAATTTTAAACTGATAATAAATCACATTCTGCACATCAATAGTCTGAAATATAGTTTTCTTGAAGTTGATATAATTGGTTGATTTGATAACATTTTGTTCTTCAGGATTATCACCATATTTTTCCATCTCATGCATAATTCCCATGCCAAAAAATAGCCTTTCGAGTTGATTGATTCTGGCTCCCCCCCCTATTAATTCACGATTTTCTAGCTTGAGAAAATGGTTAGCCTCGCTCTGAATAAATCCTTCAATGTCTATCTTGTTCATAATAGGCTTTGCAACTCTAAAATGAACAAATCCCCTATTAGAGAAATCTTCTTTGTTTTTTTCGAATGCGCGGTTATAGTATCCATTAATAAATCCATACCAATTTGAATTTAAAAGATAGTCCATACGGTATGAACCCATGAGTTGAATAATTTCAGAACTTCCTGAAAAATATGAGAAGTCTAATGCTATATTCTGGTTAACTCCTGTAGTTTGATTTTCTTTCCGCATAGCTTCAGTATTTACTTGACTCCAGATTAAGTGACAAGTTAACATAGTGATAATAAATATAGTTTTCTTCATAATTGATTTTATTTTGAAAATTATGGTTAGAGGTAGTTTGATATGGAATTAAATTACATGTGAAAGACTATTAATGAAGGAATTTATTTTAATAAAAAGGCCTTAACTTATATTATAATAAATATTTTCTGAATCATTTTCTGACCGCAATTATTAAATTGAAATAGAAGAATTATAGGTATTAGCATTATAATATTGAGGATACTCATATAATTGTCATTTCAATTTAGGGATGTGAGGGGATATTTTTAAACAAGTACTTTCATTTTAGTTTAAGGTTTTGTAACTTCATGATATGAGGAGGTTATTAATAATCATATATATTGTGACTGGGTTATTATTTCTATATGGGCAGCAAGGAGATATGCCAGAACTAATTATTAAAAAATTTAAACCCTCTGGCCGTATAGAAGCCTTGATGGACTATATTCAAACTGATAAATGGTTGCTGATACAGCTGAACCTAAAAAATGATAGTCTCCTTAATCTAGTTAACGATCTATTACCTAATATGGAACTACTTTCAGGGCCTGCATCGTACCACAGGATTATACAGCCTATCCATTTGGAGCAGATCCAAAATGTATTGACGAACGAATTTTTCCTTATTGTGCATGAAGATTATCAATTACCCACTTCTTCACGGGAGTTCTGGATTGATGTAAAACAGGGTAGCGAAACCCAGGGAACTTGGTCAGAAGATGATGCCATTGAATATACCTGCTCATGCCTCAGCGGTGCCAGTGATTGTGTAAAACTTGGGTGGGATGACAGCTGGTGGAATCCGCTCGATTACTGGGGAGAAGCTTGGTATGGTTTTGCTCCTCCATATTATCAATCTATTGATGAGATTCGTGTTATGGTAAGAGGGGGCCAGTGTGATGATTTACCACTATGGTCTGAAACCTATATGGGTATGATGGATAATAATGGGAACTGGTCACATGATTATGAACTCAGTATTAATTATACGGATAATGAATATATTGTGGATAATATTTGGAGTGGTTCCATGCTTATGCCCCGTATTGGTTCAGAGGATAATTATTGTATAGATACGATACGGTTGAAATTTTATTTTACTTGTGATGAGCCAGAAAGTTCAACTGATTTAACGGCATCTGATGCTGAAGACTGTTTCATAGTTAATTTATCATGGAATCTTCCAGTATCTTCCATTACCGGTCAGACTTTGTATCGGGATAATATAGTTATTGCTCAACTGGATATGGATGAAGTCACCTATGAAGATTGGGGTGCTCAATATGGAACAGTACATACTTATTGTATTGAGTCCCAAAATGAATGTGGTAGTTCAAACATAACTTGTACATCTGGAAGTTTAAGAACAGCACCAGATTCTCCCGAGAATGTAAGTGCAACAGATGGCGATTACTCAAATCAGATACAGATTAGTTGGATGAGTGCAGAGGATACGGAACAATATAAAATTTACAGGGATGGCTCATGGATGGGTTTTGTAACACCCAATGTGTTGGAATATACCGATAATATTCCTGAATTGGGAATATCCTATGAATATTGTATTGAAGCCATCAATATCTGTGGTGAGTCTGAATGGAACTGCGATATAGGATATACAGCCGAACCAGAGGGAGATGTGAATGCTGATGGAAGTATTGATGTTTTGGATGTCATAGTAGTCATCAATATCATCCTTGGTCTTTATGAGCCAAGTGATTATGAATTAGTAACCTCTGATATAAATAGTGATGGCATAGTGGATGTACTGGATGTGGTAATGATTGTAAATATAATTTTGGCAGACTGAGACTAACTTATCGTAAAAATATTAAGCAGGTCTTCCTGTGACAGATGTAAAAGAGCTGCAAAGTAACAAATTGCAGCTTTTTTTGTATTAGCCTCAATGAGTGTTTTAACATCCTTACTATTCTTCGGTGTAAGCTTATAAACCATCTGTTTCCCCTTTTCTGATTCTTTATGAATGTAGAAAAGATTCAAAAACAATTCTGTAACAGTGATCACTTTATATTGGGGATATTAATTTTGCATTAACAAATTATCTATTAGTTGTAAATACACACTACTCCCAATCAATAGAGCTCTTTCATCAATATCAAAATGAGAACAATGATGAGGTACAGATAGCGGTTCTTGATCCTCTGGTGCAGAGCCCACTAGAAAATAGCAACCTGGAGTTTCCCGAAGGAAATAACTAAAGTCTTCTCCACCCATGGAAAGATAAGGCACTCCCGCTCCATCACCCAAAATTTCTGTTGCAGCACTTAAGAGTTTTTTTGTTGCGTCAGGGTCATTGATAGTTGGAGGGTATCCATCTTCATAGTCCAATTTTATTTTGACATTAAATATTTTTTCTGTGCCGAAGATAATTTCTCCCATTCGATGTTTGATAAGCTGGCGATTATCTTCTGTATAAGCACGTGTAGTGCCTCTAAGAGTAACTGTATCAGCAATGATATTAAAATTATATCCTCCATTAATTTGGCCTATTGTTATAACTGTCGATTCAATGGGGTTAGTATTACGGCTTACAATTGTCTGAAAGGCCTGTATTAGGTGTGCTGCAATCACCACTGCATCTTTAGTACCCTGAGGGGCTGCACCATGACCACCTTTACCATTGATGGTTATTTCAAAAATATCTGCTGCTGCCATGATGGGACCTGGCTTGACCCCTAAAGTGCCATACTTCTGGTAGTTCCAGAGATGAATACCATATACTTCATCAACTCCATCAAGAGCACCATCTTTAATCATATAGCGAGCACCTCCTTGTCCTTCTTCAGCGGGTTGAAATAGGAGTTTAATGGTGCCCTTTATTTTACTAGCCAGTTTTGATAATGCTTCAGCAGTACCAAGTAGCATGGCTGTATGCCCATCATGTCCACAGGCATGCATAATACCTGCATTTTGAGATTTATAAGAGATATTATTTGTTTCCTGAATGGGTAAGGCATCCATATCGGCCCTAAGTGCAATAGTTTTTCCTTGCATTTTTCCATTTAGTGTTCCAACTACACCTGTCTTCCCCACGCCTGTTTGAACATCAATCCCCAGTAACTGCAGTCGTTCTGCAACAAGTTGGGATGTGCGATGTTCATCAAACGCCAATTCAGGGTGCTGATGTATATCTCGCCTTGTATCTATAATGGTTTGTTTGAGAGTTTCGATCTCAGGTCGAATTTGAATAGTCATTTGTTTATTTAACTAAATTTAGATTAAAATCCCTTGATGGTAATGTAAAAGAGAAAAAAATAGGGATAAAGCTATATTTTAATTTATTATATTAGATATAAAGAATGCCAATATAGTGGGAAACACTTCCAAGTAGGACAAATATATGCCAGATTGCATGTTGATAAGGTAGGTGCCTCCAAACATAAAAGATGATTCCACTTGTATAACTGATGCCGCCAATAATGATCCAGATAAAGGATTCAATTGGAACAGAATAAAATAAGGGTTTTACTGCAATCAATGCCAGCCAGCCCATTATTATATAAAATGCCAGGGAGAACTTCTCAAAGCGGTGAATATAGTATACTTTTACATATATACCAAGTAAAGCCATTGCCCATATCATAGGTAGAAGAAATATTACCCAGGTTGTCCTGAGGGAAATTAAAATGACTGGTGTATAAGTTCCTGCAATTAGAAGATAAATAGCTACATGATCCAACCTTCTAAAAATAGCCTTGGTTCTAGAATGGGTTAAGCCATGATACAGAGTTGAAACTAAGTATAGAATAATCAGGGAGGTGCCGTAAATGATATAACCTGTTAGACGCCAAGGGTCACCATTTTGAACTGCAAGTATAATCAAAATTGTAAAACCAATAACACTTAATGCAAACCCCAGTCCATGTGAAATGCTATTAGCAATTTCTTCTAAAAAGGTTTGATTGTACTTATTCTTTTGGGGGTTCATTTTTTCTATACAAACTTCCTTCATGAATGAAATTTAACATATAAAATAGGTGATAAAATTTGCTATAGATCAAAAAAATAAAAAATTATTACTTAAAAGGAATACTATGGGAAATTCTGGAGTCTTAGTAATTTTAAAGTCCATTTTGATAGATAATTATTAGGAGAAATTATGAATATACAATGGGATTCGGCAATTGATTTTAAAGATATAAAATATGAAAAAGGGCATGAAGACGCCTGCGGAATAATTAAAATTACCATCAACCGCCCTGAGGTTCGTAATTCATTTCGCCCTAAAACCGTTTTTGAATTAAAAGAAGCTTTTAAAACAGCCAGGGAAGATCAGACAATAGGCGTCATTATTTTAACTGGAGAAGGTAAAGATGCGTTCTGTGCAGGAGGTGACCAGAAGATCCGAGGGGATGCTGGTTATGTAGGTGATGATGGTGTACCTCGTCTAAATATCTTGGATGTGCAGAAACAAATTAGATATATGCCAAAACCAGTGATTGCCATGGTATCCGGTTATGCAGTTGGTGGAGGCCATGTTTTGCATATGCTCTGTGATCTTACTATTGCAGCTGATAACGCCCAGTTTGGTCAAACGGGACCAAAAGTTGGATCTTTTGATGGTGGTTGGGGAGCATCTTACATGGCGCGTATCATAGGACAGAAGAGAGCTAGGGAAATATGGTTTCTCTGTCGCATGTATGATGCTAAGACCGCCTTGGCATGGGGTTTGGTTAATGCTGTAGTCTCTTATGAAAATCTTGAAGTAGAAACAGTAAAGTGGTGCCGTGAAATACTGGAAAAATCACCATTGTCCTTGCGCTTATTGAAAGGAGCCCTCAATGCTGATTGTGATGGACAAGCAGGCTTACAGCAGTTTGCAGGAGATGCAACCATGCTATTCTATATGACGGAAGAGGCTCAAGAAGGACGAGATGCATTCAAGGAAAAACGGATGCCCGAATTTAATAAATTCCCCCGTTTACCATGATAGAATATATATGAAAAACTGGCTCCTTGCAGCTAGGCTAAAGACTTTGCCTGTAGCTATATCTCCTGTTATTTTGGGCTCTGCATTAGCCTTTCACGATCGATCTTTTCATGCATTTATCTGTGTGATGACAATCGTTGCAGCTATTCTTATCCAAGTTGGTACAAATTTTGCCAATGATGTTTATGATTACCAGAAAGGGTCAGACCGAAAAGATCGACTTGGTCCCAAACGAGCTACACAATCTGGATTGATTTCTTCTGAAAAAATGAAATTTGCAATGTGGGTAACTTTTGGTTTTGCCATCTCTTTAGGTTTCTACTTGGCTTTCATTGGAGGATGGCCTATTGTATGGATAGGTCTTGCATCCATAGTTGCGGGCATTACCTATACAGGCGGACCTTATCCACTGGGTTATCATGGCTTTGGTGATCTGTTAGTTTTTATATTTTTTGGTCTCATTGCAGTACCTGGGACCTACTATTTGCAGGTTGGAGCGGTGACTGATCTATCATTCTGGATGGGAGCAATAATAGGTATGTTATCAACCGCCATTTTAGTGGTTAATAACCTCAGAGACGCAGATACAGATAAAATCTCAGGTAAGAACACTCTGGCTGTTCGAATGGGTAAGACATTTACTAAAATCCAGTACAGTGTTTTAGTTCTGATGCCTTTCTTTCTGCCTGTATATATCTGGCTTTACTATGAAGATGAATTATCCTTGTTTTTAACTATCTTTGCTCTTCCCATTTCTTTTTGCCTCATTAAAGAAGTCTTTACCCTCACTGGAAGAGAATTAAATTCGGTACTGACTCGTACAGTTCGTTTTTTATTTATTTTCACTATATTGTTTGCAACTGGTTTGGTAATATGATGATCAGTCAGTTTGAGGTAACACCCTATTCAGTTCCTTTCTTAAGTCCTTGGCAGACAGCTAGAGGAACCTATACCCATAGAGAAGGTATTTGGCTGAAACTTCAGTGGCAAGGTTTTGTAGGAAATGGGGAAGCAGCTCCTTTGCAAAATATTTCCCGAGAAAATTTAAAAGAAATTCATTATGCCTTAGATGAATTTCATAAGGTTATTGAGGATGAAAATTATGGTTTAGAAGAACTGCAGTTATTAATTGAAGTTCATACCCAAGACCTGCCTTCAGCTAGATTTGCACTGGAAACTGCAGTATTTGATTCTCTAGCACAGGAATCAAACAAAAGCTTAGCAGAGTATCTTAACCCCCATTATAAGTCTCAAATTGCAGTAAATGGCATCGCAGGTCTGCATCAACCAAGTGATGGATTTAATGTCATCAAAGTGAAGATGGGGTTCCATAATTTATTTGATGAGATTGAAAATATGGAGTATTTAACACAGACTTATGGCGACATTGTACAGTTCCGCCTAGATCTTAATGCCGCGTTAGATTTACCAAAAGCCATACGTTTTTGTAAGGAGATGGAAAAGTTTAACATTGACTATATTGAACAACCCCTTGCGAAAGATAATCTTGAAGACTTAGCTGAACTACGATATCACACCACTATTCCAATTGCTGTAGATGAATCTTTAACGGATTATCCTTCTGCTGAAAAACTGATTGAAATGCAGGCTGCTGATGTATTTATTATCAAACCCATGATTTCAGGTGGATTTACAGAATGTAGCAAAATAATTGAATTGGCAAAATCGAGAAATATCAGAGCTGTAATTACAACATCACTTGAAACATCTATTGGACGATCTGCCTGTATACACCTGGCTGCAGCCAATGAGATTATAGAACCATGTGGTTTGGCAACGGAAGGTTTATTAATCGAAGACTGCGATAAAATACCCATTAAGGAGGGTAATGTATCCATATCAAAAATGCATGGTTTGGGCATCGAATTGCACGTATGAGCTGGCTTCAGGATCAATTGCATCATAATCCAAATGGATTGTATATAGAATACGGATCGCGACAGTATTCCTATTTTGAAATAGATAAGATGGTACAGTTATATGCACAATCAATATTAAGAGAAAATATTCAAATTCAGAATCGGATTCTTATTTATCTTCCTAGTGGTATTGGTCTAATTGAAATTATCCATGCCTGTTTTGAAGTTGGGGCAGTTGCAGTGCCTATTTCACTGAATCTTACAGAGATTGAACGCAATGTAATAATTGAAACAATTCAGCCCAATCTTATTATCACAAACTGGGAATTTCAATTGACAATATCCTCGTATTCCATACCAATTATTCCTATTGAAGAGCTCCCTAATTCATCTCGTACCTGTTCTAGTATCAAAAATACTTATATCCAGAGGGGAGATGATATAGCTGCCATAATATTAACTTCCGGTACAACTAATATTCCTAAAGCTGTACAGTTGACTTATTGCAATTTTGAGACCAGTTGTGCCAATTGGAATGGATTTATCAAGTTTAAAAGCACAGACCAATTTCTCTGTTGTCTGCCTCTACATCATATTGGTGGATTAGCAGTTCTGATTAGGGCTCTTATTTATGGTTTTTCTATTAATCTGATAACTGAGTTTAAGGTAGGAATTATACTTAAAGCCATACGAAATCATCCCGTTTCAATTATTTCATTGGTCCCGACTATGCTAAAACGAATTCTAGAAAATGAGGGAGGGTTGTGTAATCTTAAATCTTTACGTTGGATTCTATTAGGGGGTGGTCCGTCTCCTGAATTTCTTCTAGATGCCTGTATCAAAGAAAAACTTAATATTGTGAAGGTTTATGGAATGACAGAAACCTGTTCTGGTACTGTTGGGCTCAAGTTACTAGATGAACCTCAAAATAAACTTTATGCGGGCAGGCCCTTCCCAGGGGTAAAAATATGGACAGAAAATGAAGAACTTAATATTTCTGGACCCATGGTTATGAAGGGTTATGTGAGTGAAGAGGCTTCTGGGAGTGTACACAATTCACATGATTTGGGCTGGGTAGATGACGATGGTCTTATTTTCTTGGATATTCGTCGAAAAGATCTGATTATAAGTGGTGGTAAAAACATAAACCCTATTGAGGTTGAAGAAGTACTTATCAATATTGAGGGCATAACAGATGCTGTAGTTATTGGTACAGAAGATGCAGAATGGGGACAAAAAGTTTCGGCATTTATTGTAAAAAATAAGGATATCGTTGAAACTGATATGATCTATAGTCAGCTAAAGAAATATCTCTCATCGTATAAAATACCTAAAGATATTTTTGAGGTGCATTCTATCCCACGCAATGAACTGGGTAAAATAGAATATAATAGATTGGTTGAACTTCAACTATAAATCTAATCTCTAACCCAAAATCTATTTTCTAAATATTATTGTAACAATCTGTTTCAGACTACCATTTGTCAATTTTTATTATATAGGGTAATTTCTTTGGATGATTATAAAAGTATTTAATATTATCCGCATTGGACTCATTTTCATAATCATGATGGGTGTGGTTCTTCTAGCTGTTGAGGCCTACTTTGTTGTAACTAATAGCAACCGCCCAGATTTCTGGCCTGATGATACAGATGCGCCAACACAAGATATGTCCAGTGGACTTTTCAGCAGTTATGTGCATGATGATAATCCTGATCATGAAAAAATGAAAGCCAAAGGTGGAGTTCTGTGTGATTTTGATTTAGATGGTGATCTGGATCTGTATTATGGTTATGTTAATTCATACTATTTTGAAAATACGGACTCTCTCTTTAAGGATAAAACCGTCGACTATAATATCGATAATTCTGGTTGTAGGGGAGTTGTGGTAGGTGATATGGATAATAATGGATACCCAGATATTATCAAATGGCGATTCATATCAGAAGTGCAGCCTGATCATGATTGCGCTGAGTATGATTATGAAACAGTCTGTATTGAGGATACTAATTGTCTATGGGAAGAAAATAATTGTGTTAATGATGCTGAGCCTCAAATACTTCCTCATAAGATCCTCATGAATGATGGTAATAATACGTTTATCACACATAGTTTTCTTCCGCCCACTGAATTAATTTATCTGCATAGTTTGGGTGTTATCGATGCAGACTTAGATGGAGATTTGGATCTTATTGCTATTCAAGAAGAGGATGATGATCAGTTTATGTTGTACACCAATGAAGGATTTGATAATTCTGGATCCTTAAACTTTGTAAGAGCTTTTACATTTTATCGTTCCTATGGTGATATAAGTGCCAGCCGAATTATTGCAATCTCTGACTATGATAATGATGGTGATCAGGATGTATACGTAGGTAGAAAATACGGCTACAACTGGTTTTTTGAAAATCAGGTTTTGACAGGTACACCGGGTAATGTAAGATATAATGAAAACCTCACTGATATTTTCATTGAAAAAGCAGTTGAACTTGGTATCTCGGATCAAGAGGTGAATGAGATTGGCAGCATGGGTTATGGGGCCGCTTGGGGTGATTATGATAATGATCAGGATTTTGATCTCTATCTCACCAATTGGGGTGTCAATCGTCTATTTAATAATAATGATCTAAATTTTATGAATATAGCAGATGCTCAACACCTAGAATCAGAGGAGCTTAGCAATGGTGTGAGTTGGGGGGATTATAATAATGATGGACTTTTGGACTTATGGACTTCCAATATCCGCAATTCTGATGATGTTTATATTAATAATGGGGATGGAAGTTGGGATACTACATCCAGTCCAAATTTCTTATCTGGAACCCAAGATGTTATTTCAGGAGATTTTAATAATGATGGCTGGTTGGACGTATTTGCTCCTGGCTTGAAAATGCAGAATGGCCCTCAAGGAGCTAAATATACTAGTCTTATGTACAAAAATGTTACTGTAGATTCTTCATTTTCTTCCAACCACTGGCTAAAACTCAAGTTGGAAGGTAGACAGTATTCACTACCCAATGAAGGTTGGTCGGAAAATTCTAATATTTCTGCTATTGGTGCACGAGTAGTTCTGCACATGTTGGATGGGGATATTATGCGAGAAGTCATTGGTGGGAAAGGCCATGGGAATATGGATCCTCTTCAACTGCATTTTGGATTAAATGCTAATACCTCGGTACAGGGTATGACCATTTTTTGGCCTAGCTGGGATGTAGATACAAACCAACGAAAAATTAGCTATGTTGATGGGCCCATTGCGAGTGATTTTGCATATACTTTTGTGGAAGAAATTGGATTTGTAGGTGCCAAAGGTGATATCAATGATGATACTATTGTAAATGTTCAGGATGTCATAATATCTGTAAACTATACTTTATCAGCTACAATTCCTGAGCTCCCTCTATTCTGGGCTGGAGATATGAATTATGATAATATCCTCAATGTCCTAGATGTTATACGTACGGTTAACCATATTCTTAATTAATTGATGATACAGAAGATTCGTATTGCTTCGCTTATTGGAGTTAATTTATTAATTCTTGCTCATATCTATATTTTTGGTGATGAAATAATTGGCAGCCTAGACTTTCAGGAATTTTTTCATGCCTTTATAAAATTAGGTGTTATTAACTCTGGAGTTATACTTGTTTTAGCAGCATTTATTGTCACTCTCATTTTTGGACGATTTTTCTGTGGGTGGGCATGCCATTTTGGGGCAATTCAAGAATTGGGATGGTATATGATGAGGAAATTGGAGATAGCTCCAAAAACATTAAATTCCAGTTTAGTAACAATATTACCTCTTTTCATGCTTCTCAATTTTTATATAGCACCCAATCTTATTTATTCTATAAACATACCATGGGAGGGAATTAGAGTTAAATTATCTGTACCAGAAATCTGGGCTTTTTTGCCAGGGTTTGTGATTGGTACGCTAACATTTATAGTAGATGGATTTCTAATTGTCTACTTTTTAGGTAGAAAGGGGTTCTGTCGTTATCTATGCCCCTGGGGGTCATTTCTGAAACTTCCTAATTTATTAGCTATGTTCAAAGTACGCAATACAGGTGGGTGTATACAAAGTGGAAAATGTAGTAGTAATTGTCCAGTTGGTATTGATGTTAGTTATGAAATTAATAATTATGGGAAAGTTACAAATACAAATTGTACATCTTGTATGATTTGCATTGAAGGTTGTCCTACTTCAGCTGTTTCCTATAAATGGGAAAATCCTTTTAAGGAAAAATACCGACTGAAACACTACAGCCTAAATCGGGATATGTTTACAATGGGGAAAATAAAAGATAAGTTTCAATCCCTTCATAGACGAGACTATCTCCTTCTGCCCCTCACTTTATTATTTGGATTTGCAATTGACGGTTTATATGGCATGGGCCATTTCCTATCTTTTGGGATCGCTATTATTGCATCTGCACAGGTTTTTGTATTAAAGGAGAAAATACAGAATACAACACTGAGATTATTGCTGATAGGGATGATATTGTTTGTAATCACTTGGCACGGGATCATCAAGTTTTCTATATGGCAAGGTCTTAGTTGTTATGAAAATAATGACGATGAGTCTGCCATAGCTTATTTAGAGAGGGCGATTATTATGTACCCCAAACCCATTGGCAGATTCCATATGATTTTGGCTAGAATGTATCTTAGAGATGGAAATATAGAGGTAGCAAAGTATCATACAAAGAAAGCACAGAAAATTAATCCTGATCATAATGGGCCAGTAGAATTATTAAAAGAAATTGATCATTATTAATAAAACGAATCTTATTAGTTTTCTAAAATTATAATAGTATAATATGTTCACACTTTACTTATACAGTTCTATTATACTGGCATCATTAAATGCACAAGATAAGATATCAATCAGTGGATTTGTTCGTGAAATTGAAACTGGTGAGCCTATCTCTTACGCTAATGTATTTATTTTCGGCACATCTCTTGGGACGGCTACAAATTCAGATGGATATTTTGTTTTTAATAATTTATTACCAGATGAATATGAAATAAATGTATCCATGATTGGGTTCGGCCAATATAAAAAAACTGTCAACCTTAAAATAGATGAACCACTCCGCTTGGATATCCGCATGAAAAAGGAAATACTACAGGTATCAGAAATTACAGTGTCAGGAGTGCGGCAGAAATTCAAGCAATCTGTTGAAAGCAGTACAGTCATTCTGGATCTTCGAGATATCCGAAATGCACCATCTTTTGTGGAGCCGGATGTATTCCGGACGTTGCAGATGCTGCCGGGAGTACAGACCACCAGTGATTGGTCCAGCGCCCTGTATGTAAGGGGTAGTACTCCTGACCAGAACCTTCTCATGCTGGATGGTATTACCGTTTATAACCCCTATCACCTGGGCGGTATATTCGCCACATTCAATGCTGATGCCATTAAGGAAGCAGACTTTCAGTTAGGAGGATTTCCGGCTCGTTATGGAGGACGCATGGGGTCTATTCTTAATATTATCAACCGGGAGGGCAATACGGAAAAAATATCAGGGTCCGGAAATATTTCCTTTATCTCCAGTAAAGCCCTCCTAGAAGGTCCCATGCCTAAATGGAAAAATATCAAAGGATCTTGGATGATTTCAGGTCGCCGGACCTATTTTGATAAGATTATCGAACAATTTTCTTCTGAAGAATTTCCATACTATTTTTATGATTACCAGGTAAAAATAAATACTGATATTGGTAATAATAACCGTCTGACCTATTCCCGCTTTTATGGACGGGATATACTGACATTTGGATTTTCTGATTCAGAAAGTGGTGACGATGGAAATATGCGACAAAGTGATTTTAACATCAACTGGCCCTGGGGAAACAAAACCAACGGCCTTACCTGGCGCTGGATTGCCACGCCCAATGTCATTGTAAAGACATTGCTGGCTCGCAGTGAATACAGTTTTAATATGAATTTTAATGGTGGGGATGAATTTATTTCTCCATCTGATTCAACGGCTTTTGATGGAACTAGTGTAAACTATCAGGATACTAGCAGTATTGCCTGGGGACTTAGATTCAGCGATACCATTGATGACAATACTCTTGAAACAGAAGTCACCTGGTTGTTAAGTGAAGACCATAAGGTCACGACCGGCTTCCATATTAAGGATATAGATTTTATTCTGGCACAGCATTTTGATTTAACAATGGAAGCACTTGACACCACATTTACCCCTCTTGATATGAGTGATTCAAATCGGGAAATTTCAGCATTTATTGAAGACAAATGGAAACTTACACCATCTATCATGTATCAGATAGGAGCACGGGCTACCAATTATAATCTTCATGATTCCATATATTTAGAGCCCCGTATTGGGCTGAAATATAATTTAAGTGATGATTTTTCAATGAAACTGAACTGGGGTCGCTACCATCAGTTCCTCACCATTGCTAATCCACAGGATGAAAACTTCAGAATCGTAGATTTCTGGATGGGAATCCCCAAGGATAAAAAAGCCAGCATATCTGAGCATGCAATACTGGGTTTTGAATATTTATCGTACAATAATATTTTATACCGAATTGAAGGATATTATAAAGATTTTGAAAATCTACTGACCCAAAAAGAAGGTGACTTTGATACTGAAGAGAGTGATACCACCATTACAACAAATGCAATCAATGAATTCTGGGATACAGACGCCTATGCCTATGGATTGGAACTGCTTGTCAAAAAATCGTCCGGGCGGTTTACAGGGTGGCTAGGCTATACCTACGCTAAGGCATTTTATCATACAGATCAGTTCAGCTGGTTTCAGCCCGTATTTGACCGTACCCATACACTGAATATGGTGACTAATTTTAAAGTCAACGAGCGTTTGAAAATGAGCGTGTCTATTACAACTTCCAGCGGGAATCCTTATACGCCAATAATTGGCAGAATCCATAGTTTTTATCAAAATGTGATGATTAGTCAGGATTCAATATCATGGAACTATAGAGAGAACTATCTGGTAGGCGATAAGAATTCAGTGCGCCACGGCAAATACTTCCGTATTGATACTGGGTTGGATTTTACCAACCGAAGTTTCTTTGACCTCTTCGAATATGGCTGGTATCTGCAAGTTATTAATGTTTCTAATCATATCAATGTGATGCAATATTTTTACCGGACCAAGACCGACCCCAATACGGGTGATCAGGTTGGGGTTGAACGCCGGGCCTTTCCGATGTTTCCGCTTATCATAACTGCAGGAGTGAAGTTTGAATTCTAAATCGATACTCTGGCTATTTTTCCCAATTCTACTAATGCATAGCTGTTACAAAACAGTAGAATGGGAAGACGTGACTGCTGATTATGATCCGGTACTGAATGTCATGGGTATTATTTCACTGGATGGGAATATAGAGAGCTTTGTAGAGGTATATCCAACAATTGATTTAACATCATTATCAATGGAACTGGTGGGCTATGACAGCACTTTTATTTATTATTCTGGGGAAGGTAGTGAGGATGCAAGTGAGGATCTAGATGGATTTTGGGATATTAAAGAAATATTTAAACCAGCAAATATTATTGATAGTGCCACTGTTCGGATTTTCACTGAAACAGATACATCATTCTTGTTTATTTATGATGAAAATGATGGAAAATATAAAAACAGTGATTTTGAGCCGGCTGCGGATAGCCGTTATAATTTAAGTGTGGAAGTGAATGGGTTTGACCCGGTAACCGGTGAGCTCATAACAACCTCTATACCTAAGATAGATTCTTCATTAAATGATACGCTCCCATCCAGCAGTACCTATACCATTAACTGGGATAAACAGGAATCAGGGGACCATGGGTTCATAATGGGAGAATTAGTTGATAGTGATGTATGGTGTGGAGGAGATTTTTATGATGTGTTTGAATTTGCTTCTGAAGAATATAAAGTATTTCCACAGTGGTGCGATCCTGAAGAGGTAAGCGTTGGAGACATTGATAATGATCATGGTATCATGTCAGAAAGTGACTGTATATGTGATAACTACCGCACTTGGTATCAAGACATTGGAGCCTGTATATGTAATGATGACAATCCACCAGTTTTTGAAAATAATGATGAAGAAGTATGTAGTCCAGATGATTTAGAGCCATTAGAGGATAGAAATTGGGTCAGGGTTGATTTAAGCTATTTAGGTTTTGAAAGTGATTCGCTCCCAACTGATATTGGTTACTGTGGTGATGGCAACCCAGACTACGAAACACTCCGAATTCGGCTTGTGGCTGTGGATGACAACTACTATGAGTACTTCGCCGCAGAAAGATTTAAAGATTTTTCAAACTTCTTGTTTGAAACAGAAGGTACTATTGGAAAGTCTGTAGGCATTGAAGGGGGATTTGGCGTTTTCGGCGCATTTGCATCCGATACACTATCACGTGTGCTGTCACCTTAATTTCAGCTGTCGGATTCTTCAATCTATATAAATAATTCAATTCTTTTTCTGATATATTTTTGTAAATTTCAGTATGTATAAGGTTTCCCTCTGGCTGCTGAAACTTGGATCAATAATAAATCTCTATTTTTTTGGGCAAACATTAATTCCTCCATTGGAGTGTGTAAACAATCATTTACTTATTCCAGCACAAATCCTATTTATTGTTTCTGCATATAGATGTTTCTTTCCAGTTAACTATGGAACTAATGCAGTGCTGCATGACTCCTTTTTGTCTTCAATTTTTTTGACTCGACTGCTTGCCACTTTTGTAGAGGTACTGTATATCTATCAGTTCAGTTATTTAATCAGATTATTTAATGCTGGACAAATTCCATTGGCGGATTTGTTGTCTTGGTTGATGGTTATACAGGTTATTATTTCTCAATATTTTGTATGGGGTGCTATATTGACACAAAAGCAGATACTCTACTTTTATGAAGAGATGGGTTGGGGTATCATTTTTATTTTATATACAATTGCAAGTGCAATGCTATATTGCAAATTAGATAATTTAGGTGGACGAGAATTACTTCTCCAGCTTAACCTTTTATTTGGCATCTTGTATTTGCCTTGGCAGTGTATACATTTAAAATCCATTTGTCTTAGAATAAAGGATGAGAAAGTTAATGAAAATCTTCACAAAAGTATAACATGGAATCTGCTGAAGCAAGGTTTATATAGATCGATCCTGGTGAAGAATCATACTGTCAAACCTAAAGATTGGGGTGGAGTAGTAGGAATGACATGGATGTTTGCTTATTGGGCTACTTTGATTCCAGCTTGGTTATTTCTGATTATTCGAATGGCATGACTATGATTATCATGTATCTCATCTCTATATAAATAAACAACCGCCATTTTGATGGATCTTTGTAAATTATGAGTATGGATAAACGTATCCTTGAACTCAGAAAAATGATTGATAAACTTGATGAAAAGATAATTCAACTTCTTAAAAAACGTATGAATGTTTCAAAAGATGTAGGAAGATTGAAGGAAGAACTGCATATCCCTGTAGAAGATATGACCCGTGAAAAAGAGATCATTGAACGACTCACCCAGAAAGCAGGACGAAGTTTATCTGAAGAGCAGCTTATTAGAATTTTTACTGCTGTGTTTAAATCTTCAAAGCAAATACAGCGTTGAGTCCCTACCACCATACAAATCTATCGACTTCCAGAAAACTGCTCTGGGTAGCTTTCTGGATCAATCTATTATTTTTATTTATTGAAATATGGGGGGGGGTTTACACTGGGAGCCTTGCACTATTATCTGATGCGGGGCATATGATTACAGATGTAGGGGCTTTGGGTTTGGCCATCATAGTGTCCCGCCTTGCAGACCGCCCACCAAATGAACGTCGTACTTATGGCTACATGAAAACCGAAATTCTAGGAGCATTTATCAATGGAGCATCTCTATTTGCAATATGTGGATTTATCCTATGGGAAGCCATCCAGCGAATTAATGCACCCCAACCCATATTGGCTTTTCCAATGCTGATAGTTGCAATAATGGGGCTTATTGCAAATATTATTAGTGCACGTATTCTCATAAATGCTCAATCAGGTGATATTAATATTAAGGCAGCTTACCTTCACCTTGTGTTTGATGCATTTGGTTCATTGGGAGCAGTCACTTCAGGAGTTTTTATATGGCTATGGGGAATTTATTGGATCGATACTTTTGCCAGTCTTTTAATTGTGGTTCTTATTCTTATGGGGACTTGGAATATGCTCCTTAATAGTATAAGAATGCTCATTGACTCAGTACCCGAATATCTAAACTATACAGAGATCAAGGATGCTATTATCTACCAAGAACATATATTAGATATTCATAATTTACATATCTGGTCTATTGGACAAAATGAACCAGCATTAAGTGCCCATCTGATCTTAAGAGAGGATTGTATAGACACCCATCATTGGGATCAGTGTTTGAAATCAACACAGGATATGTTGGTGAACAAATTTCAAATTAAGCATACCACTCTCCAGATGGAACCCCATGATTTTTCAGGACATGCAAACTGTGATTAAATTAATTGTTTCGGAATCTTTAGCCTCACTCTAATTTTTCCCAAGCAAAGATATGGATTTTAACACATTTAAGAAATTATCTAAAGATTACAAAACAATACAGGTCTATAAACAGATACTGGCAGATCTATTGACCCCAATTTCAGCCTATATGAGATTGGCAAAAAAATCTGAATATTCATTCATTCTAGAATCTGTTGATCAGGGCGAAGGATATGGTCGTTATTCGTTTATTGGTAAAAATCCACATCTGATTATCAAGTCAGATAATAATCTAACTTCTATTTTTAAAAATGGGTCATGGGAGTCCAGTTCAGATTCATTCCTCTCAATATTACGGAACGTACAGAAGAGATACCATGCGCCAAAGCTTTCAGGAATTCCTAATTTTACAGGTGGACTAGTTGGCTTTATGGGTTATGAAAGCATCATCTGGGTGGAAGATATCCCCATATATGAAAAGGATGAACTGCAGTGTCCAGATGCCATGTTTATGCTTTTTCACGAAATTATTGCTTTTGATCATTTAAAAAATAATATTATACTCTTCAGCAATGTACAGATAGAAGAGGGAATAGATATTAAAAAAGCTTATAAGGATGCAAATCTTCGTATTGATGAGATGGGTGAAGATCTACATATAGATATTGATTATCAAACACCAGCCCGTTTTAAGCAGTCTGAACTTCAATCAAATTTTACCAGGGAAGAATTTGAAAATGCTATAAAAAAAGCAAAAGAACATATTAATGCTGGAGATGTTTTTCAGCTAGTTTTAAGCCAGAGATTCAAAAGAAAATCTGTTGCGGATCCTCTTACTATTTACCGGGCATTGAGAAGCATTAATCCTTCACCTTATATGTTCCATCTTAAAATGGGTGATTTTGAAATTATTGGCGCATCTCCTGAATTATTGGTGAAGGTGGAAGATCAGGAAATTGAAATTCGGCCTATAGCTGGAACTCGGCAGCGGGGTCTTAACGCTGAAGCAGATAAAAGACTTGCAAAAAATCTCTTAGCTGATGAAAAAGAACGGGCAGAGCACCTCATGCTAGTAGATTTAGGTCGTAATGATGTAGGCAGGGCTGCAGAATTTGATTCAGTTCATGTTAAGGAATTTATGGTTGTAGAATATTATTCCCATGTTATGCATATTGTTTCTGATGTAAGAGGTAAACTGAGGGATGGAAAAGATATATTTGATGCCCTGTATAGTGGATTTCCAGCAGGGACTTTAACAGGAGCTCCAAAGATCCGGGCAATGGAAATTATTCATGATCTGGAACCAACACGAAGAGGAGTGTATTCAGGCGCTATAGGATATTTTGATTTTACAGGTGATATGAATACCTGTATTGCCATAAGAACCATGGTCATGAAAGATGACAAAGTCTATTTTCAATCTGGCGCAGGCATAGTATATGATTCTAATCCGCAAAAGGAATATGAAGAGACCAAAAATAAAGCTAAGGCAATCAATGCAGCTATTGATCTAGCAGAGAATGGGTTGGTAAAATGACACTTATAATTGACAACTATGATTCATTTACCTATAATTTGGTTCAGTATATTGGAGCACTAAATTCTGATTTAGAAGTTCACCGGAATGATAAAATCAGCCTAAATCGAGTGGGAAGTATAAACCCGGATAGAATAGTCATATCCCCCGGACCTGGAAAACCAGAAGATGCAGGCTTATCTATCGATATTATTAAGGAATTTGGTAGTCGCATACCAATCTTTGGAATTTGTCTGGGGCATCAGGCTATTGCAGTGGCTTTTGGTGGTAAGGTAGAAAAGGCGAATGAAGTAGTACATGGAAAAACATCCATAATTAGTCATAGTGAATCGGCGATATTTTCAGGTTTGCCTGAAAAATTTGAAGCAACTCGCTATCATTCCTTAGTAGCTTTGAAGGAATCATTCCCAGCCGACCTGAAGATAACTGCTCAGACAGATAATGGACTAATCATGGCATTGGAACATACAAAATTCCCAATCTTTGGAGTTCAGTTTCATCCTGAATCCATAGTAACTGAATATGGCAAGGATATGGTAAACAATTTTTTAATGGTTTAAATGAAATATATAATAGAAAAATTATTAGATGGCGTCGACTTAAAACAGCAAGAAGCTCGAGATGTTATGTTAAAGATCATGTCTGGAGAATATGATGATGCCCAGATTTCTGGATTTCTCATTGCATTTAGGTCAAAGGGTGAAAACTATGAAGAGATCGCAGGTTTTGCACAGGCAATGCGGGATAAAATGACTCCCATTGATTGTGTTGAAGATGCCATAGATATGTGTGGTACAGGGGGAGATGCTTTAGGTACATTCAATATTTCAACAGCGGCTTCTTTTGTTGTTGCTGCTGCTGGTGTTCCAGTTGCCAAACATGGGAACCGGTCTATGACTTCAAAGTCTGGTTCGGCAGATGTATTGACAGCCCTGGGTATCGATATTACATTGTCGCCTGAACAAGTGTCTAACTGTATTCAGGGAATTGGGATTGGGTTCATGTTTGCTCCTTCCCTTCATCCGGCTATGAAATATGCTATGACTGCACGAAAATCTTTAGCAGTCCGAACGGTGTTCAATATTCTTGGTCCCTTGTGTAATCCTGCAGGAGTAAAGAGACAGCTAATGGGAATTTTCGATGGGAACCTTACAGATAAGGTTGCTAGAGTTTTGCAGAGGCTGGGTTCTGTTCATGCCATAGTAGTACATGGGCATGATGGATTAGATGAAATATCCACTACGAATAAAACAATGTATACGGAGCTTACCCCTGATGGTGTGATTAGATCAGGTATTTTATCTCCCTTAGAATTTGGATTTTCTTTGACGGAATTAAAATATCTAAGGGGGGGTAAACCGGATGAAAATGCTAAAATTATACATAGTATTTTTAATGGAGAGGAGGGTCCTTGTCGTGATATTGTAGTGATTAATGCCGCAGCTGGGATAATGGTAGGTGGAAAAGCTGAAACTCTATTGGATGGAATTCGTATTGCAGAGGAATGCATTGATTCAGGTGCAGCTAGTAATATCTTGAAATCTCTAGCGGAAGCAAAATGAATATTCTGGAAGAAATTGTTACCCATAAACTGCAGGAAGTAGAAAAACAATCAATGATTATTCCCATCGAACGGCTGAAGAGTTCTCAGCGACTTTTTGCTATTCGAAATTTTAAAAAGGCATTGAAAGGTAATGAAATTAAAATTATTGCTGAAATAAAGCGGCGATCACCATCAGAAAAGGATATTATGATGGACGCAGATCCAGTACAAGTATCAATCTCTTATCAGTTGAATGGTGCTGCTGCTATTTCTATACTTACAGACCAGTTTTATTTTGGAGGGCATCTTGATTTTATTCAACAAGTTAAGGCTGCCGTGGAATTGCCTGTATTAAGAAAGGATTTTATTGTTTCTGAGTACCAAGTTTGGGAATCCTTTCATGCCGGGGCTGATGCTATTTTACTTATTGCGGATGCCATTGATTATAGCCTTCTTGTGAAGTTGTATGAGTTATCTAGTGAGCTAGGAATGCACACGTTAGTGGAAGCTCATAGTATAGAGAGTTTGAATTTAATTATGAATATGAAACCGGATATTGCTGGGTTTAATTGCAGAAATCTCCAGTCCATGAAAACAGATATAAGCTGGTTTGAGACTGCGTATAGAAAATTACCTGCTAATTCTATCAAAATAGCAGAAAGTGGTATAAGCAATAGTGATAATTTGAAATTTATTTCAAATTTGGGATATGACTCTGTTCTTGTAGGAACAAGTCTTATGGCAACGGGTTCACCTGGTTTAGCTTTAGCAGAACTTTTAAAGAGAGTGCCTGCATGATTCCAGTAAAAATTTGCGGAATTACCTCTTTAGAAAATGCCTGTATGGCTGTAAACTATGGTGCTTCAGCAATAGGCATGATATTCTATAGTGGTAGCCCTAGATATGTAGAGCCTAATAAAGCAGCTCAATGGATAGGACGAGTTTCAGGAAAAGTTAAAAAGGTGGGTGTATTTGTCAATGAAAATATAGAAATAATTCGGTCTACCATCGAAAAATTAAATCTAGACTATATTCAGCTTCATGGAAATGAATCTCCAGAGTTTTGCAAAGAGATATTAAAACCTGTAATCAAAGTATTGCGTGTGGATAAACATGTTGATAATTCTGTATTAGAAAAATATAATGTTTATGCTTTCCTATTGGACACCTATAAAGAGGATAAGCCAGGAGGTACAGGTGAAAAATTTAACTGGGAGTTTGTTTCAGCATTAAAAACAGAAACTCCGATTATTCTTTCGGGTGGATTAAATGCTGACAATATTATAGAGGGTATCAATGTCATCCAGCCTGCTGCGGTTGATTTGAACAGCGGTGTAGAATCAAGCCCTGGTGAAAAAGATGATAATAAGATGCAACAATTGTTTAAAATACTGAAAAGTACTCATTATCATTCAAATTTATTTAATGATTCAATATTGGGGGTAAACGATGGTTTATAAACAGCCTGATAATAATGGACATTTTGATATATTTGGCGGGAAGTATGTGCCTGAAACACTTATTCCGGCGATTAATGAGCTTGAAAAATTGTATTGTAAAATTTGTAATACCCAAAGTTTTCAAGCTGAGTTGTCTACTCTCAGAATAGATTATTCTGGCAGGCCAACCCCATTATATTATGCACGTCGTATTTCAAAAGAGCTTGGATTTAATGTTTATCTAAAACGTGAGGATTTAAATCATACGGGTGCTCATAAAATTAACAACGCTCTGGGCCAGATCCTATTGGCTAGAATGATGGATAAAACAAGAATTATTGCTGAAACTGGTGCAGGTATGCATGGAGTAGCTACTGCTACTGTTGCAGCGCAGTTTGGTATGGAATGTATTGTTTACATGGGCGAAGAAGATATCCGAAGACAAAAACTGAATGTTTTCAAAATGAACTTACTTGGTGCAGAAGTACGACCTGTATCTTCAGGAAGTAAAACATTGAAAGATGCCACCAATGAGGCTATCCGAGATTGGGTTGCTAATGTTCACAATACCTATTATCTCATAGGTTCAGTGGTTGGACCCCATCCTTACCCTATGATGGTTCGAGATTTTCAGTCTATTATTGGCGTGGAAACTAAAGAACAATTTGGTAATAGCAAGAAGCTGCCTGATGTGATGGTTGCATGTGTAGGAGGAGGTTCGAATGCACTGGGCATATTTTATACATTTTTGAATGATGATGTAAGATTAGTTGGAGTCGAAGCTGGGGGACATGGTGTAAATACTGAAGAACATGCAGCAACCATGAATATGGGTGAATATGGTGTTCTCCATGGTTCTGCAAGTTATCTACTTCAAACTGAGGATGGACAAATAAAGCTCCCTCATTCTATATCAGCTGGCCTAGATTATCCTGGTGTAGGTCCAGAACATAGCTATCTCAAGTCATTAGGTAGGGTGGAATATATTTCGGCAACTGATGAAGAAGCAATTGCATCATTTGAATGGCTTTCTAAGAATGAAGGAATACTGCCAGCGCTAGAATCATCCCATGCAATTGCATTTTTAAGAAAGAGGGATAATATGATCCAAAAAGATGAAGATGTTGTTGTTTGCTTATCTGGTCGTGGTGATAAGGATGTGCATACGGTTGCTGAATATTTAGGTAAGAATATTTAATTTTATAATGAATAGGATAAGGCAAGCATTTAAAAATAGATCAGATAAGGTAGTGCCTTATCTGATGGCAGGCTTCCCAACGAAAGAGGATACTTTGAGTATGGTGATGGCAGCAGAGAAGGGTGGTGCTGCGATGGTAGAACTGGGAATTCCCTTTTCAGATCCTTTGGCAGATGGTCCTATCATACAAAAAGCAAGTCAAATTGCAATAGAAAACGGTGTCACTATATCTTGGATATTGGAAACCATTGTAGAAATCCGACAACAATCTGAAATTCCATTGGCTCTAATGGGGTATATAAATCCTATTATTAAATTCGGCTTTAAGGAGTTTATGCAAGAATGTAGTAATTCCAGTGTAGATGGATTGATCATACCCGATCTTCCACTTGAAGAAACTGAAGAATATGTAGATTTAGCTAGGGAGCATAATATCAGCCCTATTCTGCTAGTTGCTCCAAATACATCACGGGATAGAATTAAAGAAATATCTAGAATAGCAAATGACTTAATATATTGTGTGGCTATATTAGGGGTTACGGGCACTAATACTGCTAAACATGATACGCTGAAATCTTATTTAATGAAAGTTGCAGAGTGTTGTGTTTGCCCATTTGTAGTCGGTTTTGGAATAAAAGAGCGTGCTGATGTTATAAATATAAATCAAATTGCCCATGGCGCAGTTGTAGGCAGTGCTATAATTAATGAGCTTAATAACTCACATAACCCAGTAGAAACGGTAGAAAATTATTTAGAGAAACTAACCAAATGAAATCCAATATTATTGGTATTCAAGGAGGGAAAGGTAGCTTTAGTGAAGAAGCTGCTAAAACGTACGCAAAGAAACATGGCATCGATGAATTTGAAATTTCATATTTGATTTCTACAAAAGCTGTGCTTGTAGGTGTCGAATCAGGCGCTATCCGGTATGGCGTGTTTGCGATGGAAAATGCGCAAGGTGGCGTAGTGATTGAAAGTGTATTAGCCCTGGCTGAACAACGCTGTAGAATTATAGAAATGTTCCATATTACTGTCAGTCAGAATTTATTGGCACGCCATGGAGTTTTTATGGGAGATATTAGTGAAATACATTCACATCAGCAGGCTTTACGACAATGTAAAGATTATCTCTCAGAGCACTTCTGGACACGTCCTCTTATTGAAGAAGATGATACCGCTGAAGCAGCTAGGAGACTCAGTGAAGGCAAGCTGCCAGAGACTGTAGGGGTAGTGGGTAGCAAATACTGTGCAGAATTATACGATTTAAATATTATAGAAAAAGATATTCATGATCTGAAGCATAATCTCACATTGTTTTTATCGGTTGAAAAGTTAGAGGATAAAAAATGAAAAAAGTAGGCATTATCGGTTATGGTCGATTTGGTAAATTACTAGTAGATTTACTTCCCAGCAGTATTTATGAAATTAAAATCTACGACTCCAGTAATATTGCTGATGATAATAGTACATTATGCAGTTTAGATGAAGTTCTTCAATCTCTGATAGTATTTATTGCTGTTCCTATTAGTTCTTTTGAAGATGTAGTGAAAGAAATTTCCCAGCATAACTTGTATAATACAACAATAGTAGATGTATGTTCAGTGAAAGTCTACCCAGTAGAAATTATGGAAAAGTATTTGCAAAAGCATATAGGTATTATAGCTTCACATCCTCATTTTGGTCCAGATTCATATTCTCCCTTTAAGGAATTAAAAATTACGATCTATCCAATCAGAGATATATATAATCGTTTTGATGAATTAAAGCAAGTCTTTGAGTCCCAATCAATCAGAACGATTGAATTAACTCCTGACGAGCATGATAGGATGGCGGCATCAAGTCAGGGCATTACCCATTTTATTGGTAGAGTTTTGGATGAGACAGGTGTTCGGTCAACTCAGATTAATACATTTGGATTCAATGAGTTGCTAGGTGTAATTGAACAAACCTGTAATGACAGCTGGGATTTATTTAAAGACCTTCAAAAGTATAATCCTTATACCAATGAAATGATTGATAAACTTGTAAGGGAAATCAAAAATCTACATAAACAAATAAAAGATGATGCCTGTTAGGGGTTTGATAAATCTTCCAGGGGATAAATCTATTTCCCATCGTGCGCTAATGCTATCGGCTTTAACAGGAGGGGAATGTATTATCCGCAATCTATCAACTGGTAACGATGTTGAGTCAACAAGATTTTGTCTTTTGCAATGCGGTATTTCAAGTACAAAGAGTTATGGGGAGGTAAGAGTAAAAGGTGGAAAATTTACTCAACCCCAGAAATCATTGAATTGTGGGAATTCTGGTACAACTATGCGCCTTTTGGCAGGACTATTAGCAGGTCAGGGTATCTCAGCAAAATTTATGGGCGACTCATCACTTTCAAAACGGCCTATGAACAGAATAATTGATCCACTAACTCAAATGGGTGTTCATTTTCAATCAGATGATGGACATCTTCCCATTACAATGATGACTAATTCTGTAACAGGGATATCATATTGTCCTCCAGTTGCATCGGCCCAAGTTAAATCTGCTATTCTTTTGGCTGCCTTGGGTGCAGAAGGAAAAACAATTGTGTCTGAATCAATCAAAACAAGAGATCATACGGAAAATATGCTGAAAGAGATGGGCGCAGATATACAAGCCAAAGATAAGATAATAGTTAAAAAATTAGATCAACCACTAGATAAATTCGAAACAACTATTCCTGGCGATCCCTCATCTGCTGCATTTTTTGCAGTACTGACTGCGATCTTGCCAAATTCTGATATATCTATTAATAATATTCTAGCTAATCCAACTCGTACTGGTATTTTTAGAATTCTTAAAAAAATGGGTGCTGGTGTTGAGTGGCATAATTTGCATACAGAGTTTGGAGAATTAGTTGGAGATTTAAGGATATATAGTCAACCACTTAATGGTATTGATATAACTAAAGAATTAGTACCGTCTATTATAGATGAACTACCTGCTATTGCTGTACTTGCATCTCAAGCAGAAAGCCCCACATCAGTCAGTGGAGCTGCTGAACTTCGCGTGAAAGAGTCAGACAGAGTTACTGCAATATGCTCAAACTTATCAAAAATGGGGTGTGATGTAGTAGAAAAACATGATGGCTTTATTATCTATCCTGGGAAACGTATGTATAATACAAATATTAATACTTTTGGCGACCATCGAATTGCAATGGCATTTACTATTGCTGGATATATTACTCCTGAAAGAAATATAATTGATGATGAAGATTGTATTAATATTTCATTCCCGGAATTTAATAGCATATTAGAATCTCTCATTAAATGAAAAAATTTGTAGTTATTGGAAATCCTGTAGACCACAGCTTAAGTCCTGTCTTGCATAATTGGGTTTTCAATACTTTGGGTATCCGAGCTGAATATAATAAAATATGCGTAGAAAACAGAGATTTACCACAAATAATCCAGCAGGTGAGAGATGATGTGTTATGCGGTATGAATGTTACTATCCCTTTTAAAGAAAAAATTATGAAATTCCTAGATGAAATAAATCCCAGGGCTCAAAGCATTGGTTCTGTAAATTGTATCATGTCCAAAGGTGGGAGAGTATTTGGGAATAATACTGATTGGTATGGATTTTTACAGGTATTGGAATTAAATAAAATTGATGTGTCAGAAAAGGAAGTTATAGTCTTAGGTGCAGGTGGCACAGCTAAATCGATTTTGTTTACTCTTAAACAATTAGGAATAAAAAAAATATTATTATTAAATCGAACCATAGAAAATGCAAAAAAACTGGAAAGTGATATAGTCATTGCATATTCAACTAATCAGATTGAAAGTATAATAAAATATAATTCCATCATAATTAATACAACTCCCATTGGAATGCAGACTAACCAGTCACCTATTGATTTTGGGCTGCTAAATAAAAACCAACTTCTCATTGATACTATTTATATTCCTTTTGAAACATCCTTTTTGAAATTTGGAAAAAAACTTGGTGCAAAAACATTGAATGGTTTGGATATGTTCATTTATCAGGGTTTAGCATCATTAGATTTGTGGTTTGGGGAAGACATTTCAAAGCAGGTAAATTTCCCACAAATCAAATCATATTTACAGACATACTTATGTTAGCTCGAATTAAATATCTTACTGCAGGAGAATCTCATGGCAAAGGTCTGTTAGGGATTTTAGATAATATTCCTGCATGTTTGGAAATTTCTGAAGATTATATCAAAAAACAACTTTTCCGTCGTCAACAGGGTCATGGAAGGGGAGGCCGTATGAAAATTGAAACTGATACGGCTGAGATTTATACTGGGGTACGGCATGGAAGAACACTCGGTTCCCCCATTGGTCTAATTCTCCCCAATAATGATTTTAAAAACTGGACTACAAAAATGTCTTCAAAAATTGTTACCGAGGAAATCAAAAAAGTTACACTTCCCCGTCCAGGCCATGCTGATCTTGCTGGAGTACAGAAATTTGATTTTGATGATATCCGTAATGTGCTTGAACGATCTTCAGCTCGTGAAACAGCCATGCGGGTTGCCTTAGCGTCAATATGCAGAAAACTACTGAAAGATGTGGGCATTGAAATAGGAAGTAGAGTTACGCAAATTTATAATATTAAAGATGAAACCATTTTACCAGCTAATTTGTCTCCTGAAGCTTTGAATGAAAAAGTTGATAAGTCACCTGTTAGATGTATAAATAAAGTGTCGGAGAAAAAAATGATTGCTGCAATTGATGCAGCAAAAACAGATGGAGATTCTGTTGGAGGAATTTTTGAAGTTGTAGCTACTGGCCTGCCTTATGGATTGGGTTCCTACACACAGTGGTATAAGAAACTTCATGCCAGAATTACTGAATCCATTATGTCTATCAATGCCTTTAAAGGAATTGAGATTGGATCAGGTTTCGCTGAAGCTGGTGAACTAGGTAGTAATATTCATGATGAGATTGGCTGGGATGGGAAGAAATATATTCGCTATACTAATAATGCTGGGGGTATAGAAGGAGGTATCAGCAATGCTCAGCCTATTGTCATCCGCGCAATAATGAAACCCATTCCTACCTTGATCAAACCACTCAGATCTGTTGATATCAATAATAAAAAAGAAAAACTGGCACATAAAGAAAGAACTGATTCATGCGCAGTCCCTGCAGCATCAATTGTAGCTGAATCCATGCTGTGTTTTGTACTGGCAGATGCTATACTAGAAAAATTTGGTGGAGATACCATGGATCAATTAAAAAAACATATTGATGCAACTGGAAAATATTAGTAAGAATAATCTATTTCTTATAGGAATGATGGGCAGCTGGAAGTCCACTATAGGCTATAAGTTATCTAAAGTCCTGAATATGGAATTCATTGATACAGATGATGTTATTGAAGAAATGACTGGAATGAAAATTACTGATATATTCACTGAGTTTGGTGAAAAACGATTTCGGGAAATGGAATCAGCTTTTTTTAATGAAAAAACCAAACAGTCAAGACAGATATTTTCAACTGGCGGTGGAATTGTTCTGGATGAGAATAATCGAGAAATCCTACGACAGGATGGGATATGTTTTTTTTTGAAAGCAAAGCCTCAGACCTTAGCAAAAAGAATCCATGATTCATCCAAACGACCCCTAGTAGCAGGGAGTAAGAATTTAGAGGTTAGACTGGAAAACATCTGGAATGAAAGAAGTCCTTATTACAAAGTTTGTGCACGGCATATAATCACTACTGATAGCCTGACACCAGTTCAGGTTTTGAGTCAAATACTAAATATATTGGAAATCCCCGTTGCAGACCATTAGTGTACCATTGCAAAGCCGATCCTATCCCATTTGGATTGGAGATGGACTCTTAGATAAATTATCCGATCTCATGAAACCGCTACATCAGGGTCAGAAGTGGGTATTGTTTTCACAGGATAGAATATTCAATCATTATGGTAAAATACTTCTTAATCATTTAATAGATGCAAAATTCTGTGTAGAATTAATTCTTTTACCAGATGGGGAAGTTGCTAAATCAATTTCTGAAGTAGAAAATATTTATTCTCAGTTAATTAAAATGGGCTGTGACCGTTCTGCAACTTTTATGGCATTAGGGGGTGGTGTAGTAGGAGATGTCACCGGGTTCATTGCATCTACTTTTATGCGGGGAGTTGATTATATTCAAATTCCTACCACTTTGCTGGCTATGGTTGATTCATCCATTGGTGGGAAGACAGGAATCAACCTTTTACATGGGAAAAACCTGATAGGAACAATCTGGCAACCCAAGGCAGTCGTGATAGATCCAGAACTTTTAAGTTCCCTCCCAAAGCGTGAAATTACATCAGCCATGGGAGAAATTATAAAATATAGTGTCATATTTGATAGAGACCTATTTGCTTTGATAGAGAAAAATTTAGATTTACTTCTTGATTGCAGTAAGTGCTCCCAGTTAAATGAGATCATTGGAAGATGTACCAAACTTAAAGCAGATATTATTGTTGAAGATGAAAGAGAGAATGGTAAGCGACGCATATTAAATTTTGGACATACAATTGGTCATGCACTAGAAACCTATTTTGGATTTAATATACTTAGACATGGAGAGGCAATTGCATATGGTATTTTAGCAGCAGCTGAATTGTCCATTGAATATGCAAAGTTAGAACATCAACAATTTGACTTAATAAAAAATATTATTAAGAGATTACCTTTGCCCAAACTTCCAAATTTTAGTTCAAAAAATATTATCCAGTTAATGCAGAGTGATAAAAAAATACAGTTTGGTAAAATAAATTTTATTCTTTTGGAAGATATTGGTAGCGCAGTTGTTCAGAATAATATTAGTGAAGAGTCTATTATTAATATATTAGAGGCTATATGAATATATTAGTCATTAATGGTCCAAATCTTAACTTGCTAGGAACTAGACAGCCGGAAATTTATGGGAATGATACACTTGAAGAACTCATGATGTGGTTGCAGACATCTCCTATCAGTACAGATCATTCATTCAAATTTTTTCAATCTAACCATGAGGGAGAGTTAATTGATATTCTGCAAGATGAACGGCATTGGGCAAATGGTATTATCATTAATCCTGGAGCATTTACCCACTATTCATATGCCATCAGGGATGCCATTGCAGCGATACAAGTCCCAACAGTTGAAGTGCATTTAAGTGATATTTTAAATAGAGAAGAATTCAGGAGGATCTCTGTGATTGCCCCTGTATGTATTAAACAAATTTCTGGCTTGGGGAAAGATGGATATATTGAAGGATTGAAACTTCTTAATGAATTATTTGTTTAACTTTATCTTTTTCTCGAATAAACTCCTTCAATCAATTAAAATTTATTTTTTATATCAATTTATTTTTTGATATATCAAAATTTACTGTATATTCTGTTTCAATTTATTATTCATTTTAATTATAGAGTTAATTTTCTCTGATTCAAATAACTGAACATATTACTATAGATGCTGATGTAAATGTCATTTGGTCTTTTATAACAGACTTTTCGAGAAGTTTGACCTGTAATCGTTTCCATGTAGGTTTGAAATTGCCATCTAATTATTCTTTGGGAAAGATGAAAAAATTTAATATCAGTCATAATTTTGGTTTTGGTAATTATGAAATGGTAGCTGAAATAACAGAGTACACTCCACCAAACCGACTTTGTATTTTCGAATATTGCAAAAGCGATAGAAGAAAGGGCTTCCCACACAAAATCAAGTTTCATATTGAGTCAAATAGAGAAAAGTGTAAAATATATTATACTGTTAAAGGAACCTATGGTGGAAAAGTTCAAGATATGTCTTTTAAACCAATCTTGAAGGGAGTAATGATTGAAGAGCTCCGAAAGATTAAAAATGCAGTAGAATCCTCTGAAAAAACACCAAAACCTATCACCTCAGAATCTATCAAACCAATTTAAGCTGTAAGGTTGATTATACCCGTAAATCGTTGTAACTTTATGTCCCCGTGAATCATTCAATTATTAGACAAGAAATTATATGAAAACCAATCTAAAAGAAATCAATAGCTATACACGTCAGCTGGATGTTACCATTACATGGAACCTAATTGAAAAAGATTATCACCTTGAATTTAATAGAGCTAGGTCACGATACTCAATGCCTGGTTTTCGTAAAGGTAAAGTGCCAATAACAATTGTTAAGAAAAACCTAGGGCCATCCATTGATGCAAATTTTGCAGAGAATTCAATTAATACATATTACAGGAAAGCTCTGGAAGAATTGCAGATAGCCCCCATTAATGAGGCCTCAATTGATAATTTGAATTTTAAAGAGGGACTTGATCTATCTTTTACAGCCCACTTTGAAGTCCATCCAGAAGTTAATCTTCCTAAGTTCAAGAAGAAGTTTAAAATCAAAGCAGTACGATATCTTCCGGAAGATGTGGATGTAGAGCAGGAGCTTACAAATTACCAAGAACAACATGCAACAATTAAAACAATCGAATCAGGTGCAGAGAGTGGGAATTTTATTCGGGGAGATTTTCAGGTTATAGATGAAAGTGGTTTACCGGTTTCTGAAAACAAATTAGAAGACCAATATATTCGTCTTGGATTTGGCATGTTCAAAGAAACAGCAGAAAAAGTATTTCTGGGTGCAAAAGTAGGCGATGAAATCGAAGTTACCATTCATGGCAAGGATAAACCGCTTAATTATAAAGTTAAAGTAAATAGGGTGGAAGAACAAATACTACCTGAGCTGAATAATGAACTGGCAAAAACTATCAATGCTAAATTCAATACATTGGAAGAATTAAAAATCCAAATAAAAGAAAATCTGCAAGTATCTTTTGATAAAGATCATAAGGAATTAATACGGAAAGAAATTATCAATTATTTTATAGATAATTCAAAAGTAGATGCTCCTGAATCAATGGTAAGTATATATCTGAATCAGATTAAGCAGGACCTTTTAAAACGCAATCAACAATTCGAAGAGAAGGAATTGCATGATAATTATAAATCACATGCAGAATGGAATATTAAATGGTTTTTGATTAAGGACCAAATTATTAAAGAGGAAGATATTGATGTAACCGATGAAGAGATAAAGAATAAAATTGATGAAATGATTACTCAAAATAAAGAAAATGAAGATAAAATAAGAGACTTTATGAAGGAGTCAAAAAATAAACAGAATCTTTATAATGAAATTTTGAATGATAAACTATTTGATAATCTTTGTGACTATGCGAAAGTAAAAGTTGTGGAGCAATCTACAAATGAATTACGTAAAAAACAGGCAGCATAATAAAATGGAGAAGCTACATAATATGTTAGTACCAATGGTGGTAGAACAATCTCCTCAGGGAGAACGAGCGTATGATATATATTCACGTCTATTAAAAGAACGAATAATTTTTCTAGGTTCCCAGGTAGACGATCAAGTGTCTAGTTTGGTTATTGCACAACTTTTATTTTTGGAGGCTGATGATCCAGAAAAGGAAATATTTATGTATATTAATAGTCCTGGTGGTGTTATTACATCTGGGTTTGGAATTTTAGACACCATGAATTATATAAAACCTGATATTTGTACTATCTGTATGGGGCAGGCAGCAAGTATGGCTGCTGTTCTCCTAAGTGCAGGTACAAAAGGGAAAAGACAGGGTTTAGAAAACTCCAGGGTAATGATCCACCAACCATTAGGAGGAGTTCAGGGGCAGGCCACAGATATAGAAATCCATACCAAAGAAATCCTTTATCTCCGTGACAAGTTGAATAATATTCTCAGTAAAAATACGGGTAAACCAGTCAAAACAATTGAGAAAGATACCAATCGTGATAACTTCATGTCAGCAGAAATGGCTCTTAAATATGGTATTATTGATAAAATAATAAAAACTCGCTAATGAAATTAGAACAATTAGAATGCGAAATGTTGGATTGTTCTTTCTGCGGGACTGCAGAAGGAGAGGTAGATTTTCTTGTTGAGGGAGATAAAGCATATATTTGTGATATATGTGTTGCCAAAGCTAGCGATATTGTAAAAGATAATTTACATAAAAATATTTATGGGTTTACTTTTAACCTGCAAAAACCCATGGATATAAAAAAGATGTTGGATGAGTATATTATAGGTCAGAACCTAGCGAAACAAAGCGTTGCTGTAGCTGTTTATAATCACTACAAACGCATAAATTCTACTTATGATGATTCTGATATAGAAATTGAAAAGAGTAACATCTTGCTCTTGGGACCCACTGGAACAGGCAAAACCCTAATTGCAAAAACCATGGCCCGACTGCTGAATGTGCCGTTTGCAGTTGTTGATGCCACTGTTCTCACAGAAGCTGGATATGTAGGAGAAGATGTAGAGAACATTCTTGTTAGGCTACTTCAGGCAGCTGACTATGATGTAGACCAAGCAGAGATGGGCATTATCTATATAGATGAAATAGATAAGATATCTCGGAAAGATGGCAACCCATCTATAACCCGGGATGTATCTGGAGAGGGTGTTCAACAAGCATTATTAAAAATATTAGAAGGTACAAAAGCTAATATACCACCGAAGGGTGGCAGGAAACATCCGGAACAACCACTGATCACCATTGATACTTCAAATATACTTTTTATTTGTGGTGGTGCCTTTCAGGGTTTAGCAGAAATTATTGAAAAGCGTATTTCAGGAGGCGGTATTGGTTTCGATAGAGATATAAAATCCAAAGGTGAAGATTGTCATTTATTTTCATTGGTACAACCAGATGATTTACTTAAATATGGATTCATACCTGAACTTATTGGTAGGCTTCCAGTTATTTCTCCTTTAGAAGAATTATCTGATGGAGCCCTCCTCTCAATATTGTCGGATCCAAAAAATGCACTCATAAAACAATACCAAAAATTATTTAAATTAGAGGATGTACATCTTGAATTTACACCTAAGGCTTTGCAGGAAATCGTAAAAGAGGCAAAAATCAGGAAAACAGGTGCGCGAGCTCTTCGTGCAATACTTGAAAATGCCATGCTAGATATCATGTATGAAGTTCCCTCATTAGATAATATTGATACTTGTATCATAACGGATGAAGTTATCAGAAAAAAAGGAAAACCACTCTATAAATTGCTTCGGCAATCAGCCTAAGCCCATTTCCCAACAATTATTGAGGTTAGAAATTGTTGGTTCCGTCACAAGACAGCCCAACATTACATGTTAAATTCTATTGTATTGTGAACAATCCGATATTTAATAAATATGAAGTATATTAATAAAATAATAAAACAGTTTAAATTCATATTCTTTTCTCTGTATTGTTTAGGCTTCCTCAGGAGTGAGGTTGTCGTTACAGAGTTTTTTATAGAATCTGCTGAAGGTACAGACATTCCGCAGTATATAGAGTTATATAATACCAGTAATACAGATACAGTAGACCTATTAGACTGGTCAATAGAAACATGGTTGATAAGTGATGATTGTGTTGAAGGTTGTGGTGCATGTGGTTGCTCAGATGATTATAAAAAAACTTCGGGCTCTACTATATTCAATAGTTCAAATTCATTTGCCGAATATGCAGGTCAAAATAGTCTTCTTGATAATCAGACTTTAAAGATAAACCCCAATAGTTATTTTTTAATTTCATCTTACGAAGGCAATAATAATTTTTATAATAATAATAATTCTGATATTGAGTTACAATTTACATTGTATAAAGTTGGGGAGATAAATCCTTTTTTTGGTGAAATAAAAGGTGGTAAAATTATTTTACTAGATGATTCTTCTGGAGGTATTGACACAGTTGAGTTTAACATTGATGATGGTTGGCCGATAGCCGATAGCCAGGGTCATTCTATTCGTTTCCATACTGTGCCAGATTCTATGAAAAATGATGATCCTGAAAACTGGTCTTTAAGTCCTATAACAGAGAATAGCCTGTGGTTATATGATTCTAATAGCGCAATACTTAACTTCGGCTCTCCACGAGAAGAGAATTCATTTAGGTTGCAGGATATTAAGTATTCAGATACCTGGTTTACTGATGTTGCATATGCTGAAGGAGACACACATACTGTTTATGGTGATTATAATAACTTTTATAGAGCGGAGCCATTTCTTGATGACAATAATAATGGCACATGGGATTTTGGAGAGGAATTTCATGATAGAAATGGTAGTAATTCTTGGGATCATCAAGATAATAACTATGATTCTCAATTGATATTTTCATGGTATGGTACATTCATTGATACAACAGTATTATACACTCCTGATCTTAATTATGAAATAATAATAAAGAAAAATGGTAACACTATCACAAATACCTTATTTGATAGTTTGAATACTGCAATATCTATATCACCTTACAATTTGCTCATTAATTCTTTGGGAATAGGACGAGAAATTACTGAATATAGTTGGACAGTTCAGTTGACCAAAACATTTAGTAATGATTCAACGGATACAATTTATTCTGATGAATCTTCTTTTACCATTGATGCCAGTGACTTTGGTAGATATGGCTGTGTAGATGATGGGTCTTGTATAGCTGCTAGTGATTGTCCGACAAATGCTTACTATGAGATGCCATATTCAAGCATCCATCCTACTGGATGTACTCCAAGTGTTAATTGCTATAGTGCATTAAATTATTATGAAGATGCAAATATAAATTCAAATACTTGCCACTACGCTTCAATATCTCTTCCAGCTTTTGTTACAGGTGCTGCAGATTCTATAACTTCCTTACCAGTTTACTTACATAATGATTCTTCTGCAGTGGTGGATTCATTATTTTATGTGTTAACTGTTGGTGATACTTCCATTATAAATTCATTTTATAATTATAATGTAACCTTTCCGAATTACTTGAATCCTTATCTTGTATCTGACACAACTTATCAAAAAGGGGATAGTATATATGTAGAAATGAATCTTGATTCTAGTATAGACAGTATTAGGGGTATAATTAGCTATGTGAACTTCCATTTGTCAAATACCAGTGATTCTACTGGGTTGTCATTTGCTAGTGCCGTCATTCAAGGCGGGACTCCCTCTAACAATATATTAAATATTGTTCAAGTCCCAGTGCAATCTGGAGACCTTGTTATATTAAAGGATAATTATAAAATTTGGGGGAATGTTGTTTACTACTCTGGTGATGATCCTTACAAGATTCCTAATGTTGAAGCAAGCTTATATAAATATAATGGGGTTTATACAGATATAATATATTCTGATACAACAAATGAATTAGGATATTATAATTTTGATTTATTGACAGATGGATTTTATAACTTAACTTTTTCAAAAGATAATGCATATGATTCTAGTTGTCCTCTTCCAGATATTCAGTATGTAGATCATAATGATGTGGTTGAAACAGCTCAGCATGTGACAGGTCATACGCCTTTAGATGATTCGTTAAAGTTAATTGCAGCAGATGTAACGCTTGATGGCACTATAAGTGGAATGGATGCAAGTCTCATTGCCCAATACAAAGTTGATCTTATAGATAATTTAAATGAATTAAATACACATTGGATATTTAAACCATCTGCTGACTCGACCCTGGCTTCACTTTATGCGCATTTATTTGAAGATAACGGCGAATATGTGATTGAATATTCGCCACTTGTTTTTGATGATATAGATCGTGATATTTATGCTTATAGACTTGGTGATGTAACTGGGAATTATTGTTCTGATCCAAATAGTGGTGGAAGAAGTAAGAGTGGTAAGCTTATAATCAACGATATTATTACTAGTTATAAATCTCAATTATCAATTTCTATTACGGTATCTGAACCAATTTATATTGAGGGAATTTATATTGAAATTGGTTATGATGATGAAATATTCAATCCCCTTTCATTTACTTTTGATCCATCGAGCATATTTTCAGAACATTATGAGTCAATATCAAATTTATATAGTCATGATGGAACAATAAAAGTAGTTATTTGGTCAACTGATGCATCTCAATTGATAGATGGCCTCATTGGCGAGGTTTCATTTATTTGGGAAGATGAAAATATTGGAGGACAAATATGGCTTGAAAATATTATGATTAATGACACAGCAGACAATGGAGGAATTACACTTTCAGGTTATGACTCTGGTGTAATTTCAGATGGTCTTAACATAATCAACGAGTTATATCCTGCAGAAATTAGCCTTGAACAAAATTATCCAAATCCCTTTAATCCTACAACTAATATATCTTGGACTATGCCTAGTGCCGGTAATGTTTCTATTGAAATCTATAATATAAAGGGTCAGTTAATTGATGTGCTTTATAATGGTTTTAATAAAGCGGGTAATCATGAAATTATATGGAACGCCTCTAACTATTCGAGTGGGATATATTTTTATCGCTTAACATTTAATAAAACTGTATTACAGAAAAATATGATTTTATTACGATAAATCATGAAGAGATTTACACAATATATTATTGGTATTATTATATTTATATCAATCTTCGATTGGGGATTGAGTCAGACTACTGGCTGTATGGATAATGGATACCAGTTGTGGAGTCCAATTTATGGTTCACCAGCATGTAATTATAATCCTGATGCGATAATCGAGGGAGAATGTTTTTATATCGATTGTACAGGTGAATGTGGTGGATCAGCTATAGTAGATAACTGTGGTATATGTCAGGGTAATAATTCACCAAATACCGGTAATTGTGATTGTGCTGGTATTCCTAATGGTTTAGCATATATCAATCCATTCTGTACTAATGTCTGTGTTGGCGGTGATTCGGGACTATCAGATTGTGTAAATTTATTCTTTCCAGATACTTTAATAGCATCGCATGAAATAACAGATATTCAAATATATGCTGAGAATATTGATACTTTAAAATCTTTGGAAATTGAATTTTATTACAAAAATGTATTTGAAATTAATGATTTTAGTATATATGGCACAGATCTTAGTGAATTTTATCCTAATAAATATATTTTAGAACACTTTTCAGAAGAAATAGTTTCAGATACAATGAGAACAATTTTATCTATGTATTTTAATCCTTCTAGTAGTGCTGATACAATGTTCTATTCTAAGGACACATCTAATATTTTTAATATTAAATTGAAGATAATAGATAATGTATCTAGTGGTGGAGCTCAGTTAATTATCAATTCTTTAATTATAAATGAAAATAGTATGAGTTCAAATAATTGGTCACCAGAAATAATATGGGTAGATGGTACTACTAGTTGTACAGATGTATTAGCATGTAACTATAATCCCGATTCACTTGGAGAGTGTTGGTATAACAGCCCGGAGTGTGTTTGTACTGATGGTGAAGGTGCAATGGCAGATGAATGTGATACCTGTGATAATGACCCAGAAAATGATTGTACTCAGGATTGTACTGGTGCGTGGTGTATAGAAGGTTCAGAAGGATGTTTAACTGGAACTTATCCAGATGTGGATAATGAAGGAACGGATAACTGTGGTATCTGTGGTGGTGATAACTCAAGTTGCGTAGATTGTTATGGTGTGCCATATGGCAGTGCTATATTAGATGATTGTGGTATCTGTTCAGGAGGATTGACTGAAAATGAACCCTGTATACCAGATTGTAATGATGAATTGGGGGGTACTGCATATAATGATGGTTGTAATAACTGTGTAGGAGGTGGAACTAATGAAAGTGATTGTTTATATGCGAGTATAAATATTATTGATTCTCAAGGTACTCAGATTCAAGATAGCGTTTCTCAATTAACTGATACAGTAATTGTTGCGCTGCATATGGAGCATTTACCTGTCCAACTTGAAGGGTTAGATTTGAAAATTGAATTTGATTCAGAAATAATTTCCTTTAATGGTTGGGGAATATCATCAGTAGAATTAGATACAAACCTATCCATAACTGGTATTTTTGAAGATTTTAATGATTATTATGAATTTGAAGTGGGTGTAGAAAATGCTTCAACTTTTTCTGCATCGGTATTTCTTACTGGTGATACGACAAGTGTCTCTTCATTAGATAAGATTGGGAATATACTATTTTTGAAATTTACTCAAAATGCATTTCAAGATTCTACATTACTTGGAACTTATACAGCATTAAACTATCATTTTATTCAGATCAATGAAAATGAAATACCAGATATTAATTCTACTTCACTCTTATTGGAAATTATAACTCTATCAAATAATTCTAATCGAACATTGCCTAAATCATATTTTTTGAGTCAAAATTTCCCAAATCCATTTAACCCCACAACTTCTATAGAATATTTTGTGCCGTATTATGATGATATTAACATAGAGATAATAAATATACAAGGTAGGGTAGTTAAAGACCTTATTGATACATCACATCAACCAGGTAATTACCAAATCATTTGGGATGGAACAAATAATAATGGTTTTTCATCTCCAGCGGGTATATACTTTTATAAAATGAAAGCAACAGATTTTTATTCTGTTAAAAAACTCATTTTATTAAAATAATAGGTTATACTACCATATGAAATTCTTCAATAAACTGATATTATTGGGAATAATTGTTAGTACAGTTTTGTTAAGTCAGTCCGTTAAAATATCTAATGGATTGATAGTCCGAAATTCATCAGACTATATAAATATTTTTATATATAATGTTACTGATTTAGAATCAATTCAGATAAAATTTGAATACGATGAAAGCATTATTATAGCTGATGAAATTGTGACTGATATATATGATAATCTATTAAGTAGTGACTATCAATATATAACAGATATATCTGAACCAGGCATTGTCGAACTAGGGATTGCACTATGGGATGATGAGAGTAACATATTTAGTGGAAATACCAAGATTGCAAAAATTTCATTTGAAAGTATTGGACAAATTGGATACTCTACGCTTCATTTACTGGATGCACAGGTAAATAGTGGGTCCTATTTATCATCCTCTGAAGATGGTTCAGTCGAAATCATTATAGATGAACTGACTATTAGTGCAGTTGATACAGATGCAATTGGTTCAGGCCATTCTATTACGTTAGGTATGTGTGATGGATGTTCAGATAATTGGAAATTTGGTGAGGATGAATATGATTATCCTGATCCAGCATCGGGACCGTATACAAATATTAATTTTTTTCATCCTGAATGGTTTGGACAAATAGATGAAAATAATAATACATGTGATCAGATTGAGTTTGCTTCAGACTTTCGTCAATCTCATAGTTTCAGTCAGCTGATCAATTGGGGCATATCAGGTAACACAGGAGGGGGTTTATCAAATGAATCCACTATTAAACTTAGTTGGGATAATGTGTTATTAAATAGTAATTCTGATAATTTTAAAATGTATTTGTATGTAGGGGATGAGGATGTAGTAGATATGCAACAAGAGAGTAGCATTACCATCCAACAATCTTCTTTAGAACTAAATGAATTAGATGAGTCGATTATACAGGTTATAGTTGGTGCATGTTCAGATGTTGGGACAAATACTTATTATTTTGATTCAGATGGAGATAGTTGGGGCAGCGATCAACAAGGTGAATATTGTTCAAGTTATAAACCAGAAGATTGGGTTGAAAATAATTTTGATATAGATGACAATATTTATTGTCCATCGAATGAAGAGGACTGCACTGGTATATTATGTGGAGAAGCCAACTATGATGATTGCGGAATATGTTCAGGAGGAAATTCAGGGCATGAAGCCAATAGTAATAAAGATGATTGTGGTGATTGTTTTGGTAATAATTCCAGCATGGATTGTGCTGGCATATGCCTTGGTTTAGCCTTAATAGATAATTGTGGCGTGTGTGATAACAATTCTTCAAATGATTGTGAGATGGATTGTAGTGGTGAATGGGGTGGCGTATTAATAGTAGATGTCTGTAATATTTGTGGTGGGCTAGAAACTGACCCTAATAATTGTGAGGTTTGTACAGCAGGAATACAAATAGATTGTAGTGGTGTATGTGGTGGCTCAGCAGAGCTAGATGATTGCGGAATCTGTGTTGGAGGCAATACAGGAGTTGACTCATGTGCACAGGATTGTAATGGAATATGGGGTGGTACTTTCTGGCAAAGTGACTGTGGATGCGTATCTGCAAATAATTCGGGTAATGAATGTGATGATTGTATGGGAATACCAAATGGAAACGCATATTTAGATGAATGTAGTATCTGTGATAACAATTCTTCTAATGATTGTATACAGGATTGTAGTGGTGAGTGGGGTGGATCAGAAAAGCTAGATGAGTGTGGTATCTGTGATAACAATTCTTCTAATGATTGTATACAGGATTGTAGTGATGAGTGGGGTGGATCAGCACAGTTAGATAACTGCGGAATATGTGTTGGTGGTAATACAGGTAGTGAATCATGCATTCAGGATTGTAATGGTATATGGGGGGGATATTCTGTTTTAGATGATTGTGAAGTGTGCGATGGCGGAAATCTTGATATGGATTGCAATGGTACTTGTCAGGGGAATGAAGGTTATTTAGGAAATGGCGAAGGGTTAAACGAATATGGATATGATGAATGTGGTATCTGTGATGGTAATGGTATTTCTATAAATTCCTGCGATTGCAATGATAATCAATTAGATTGTGCTGGTGAGTGTGGAGGCAATGCTGTATTAGATTTATGTGGAGTATGTAATGGAAATAATAGTTCATGTGAAGATTGTAGTGGCATAGTAAATGGTGGTGCATATACCGATAACTGTGGTATATGTGATAATGATTCGACAAATGATTGTGCAGAAGGCTGTGATGGCATACTAAATAGTAATAAAGAATATGATAATTGTGGTTTGCAATGTATAGAAAATGATCCTATTGCGGATTGCTCAGCATATTGTGATAATGATAGTTCAAATGACTGTATACAAGATTGCGAAGGTATATGGGGTGGAACTGCTGATACAGATAATTGTGGAACTTGTTTAGCATTAGGTACTAACGATCCAGTTGCATGTCAGCCAGATTGTAATGGTATATTGGGAGGTACCTTTTGGCAAAGTGACTGTGGATGCGTATCAGCAAATAATTCAGGCAATGACTGTGATGATTGTATGGGAGTTCCCAATGGGGATTCATTTATAGATGAATGTGGAATTTGTAATGGAACAGGATTTAATAATTATGGTTGTTGTGAAGATGAAGTCCCTGATTGTGTAGGTTTATGTGGAGGTGTTAACATCCCTACATTTAATTGTCCACAGGGAGGAGAATTGGTATGTTATATAAATGAATGTTCTAGTTTGGACTTAGTCTCCATTATATTGCCTGAAAATTTTGAGATTGGTACAATATATCCAAACCCATTTAATCCTCAGGTTACTATTGAATACCAGATTTCAGAGCCTACAAATATTGTATTAGAAATTTATAATTTAAGAGGCCAGAAGATAGAGATCATAAAAGATGGATATATATTGCCTGGCAGTTATTCAGCGAAATGGAATGGATCGATTCATCCCTCTGGCATTTATTTTGTGATATTATATAGCAACCAATCAATAATCAGAAAAAAGGTGATTCTATTAAAATAAAATATGTCCAATAATTTTTTTTCTATTCTTATATTAATCTTATTATGTGGGTGCAATCAGTCTGATTCCCTTTCATCAGATAATACATCAGAGCCAGTGGAAATTCAAGGCTGTACTGATCCAGCAGCATGTAATTTCCAATCAAATGCTACCGAAGAAGATGGTAGTTGTGATTATATAGACTGTACCAACCTTTCATGTGATTTTTCAGAAGTATGTATTTCAATTACCAATGTGAATCAATCTGAGAGTAGTTTTAATATATTATTAATTAACTCAATCCCTATAGCAGGTTTCCAATTAAAATTTTCAGGTGCTACTATTACAAAAACAGTGGAAGAAGTTGGTTCTGCCAATGAAAATGGTTTTACTGTTGCAACTGGTAATAATAATATAGTGCTTGGATTCAGCTTTGCGGGTGCAATAATTCCAACAGGAAGTGATATACTTACCCAAATCTTATTTACAGATTATGTTGGTCCATTATGTATTGAATCTTCCATATTTTCAGATCAACATGGAGATGCCTTATCATCACAGATTGGAGATTGTGTTAATTAAGTTACATAACTCATAATCCTTCCTCATTTTTCTTCACCACACATTCTTAAAGGCATTAACTTTCCTACATGCCAATTCAGGTAAATGAGCTCTCTAAGCATTTCCGATTGTTTAAGCGGGAAGCGGGGCTTTCCGGTGCTCTCCGGTCATTTTTTAATAGAAAATATGAGAATTTCCATGCTCTAGATAATTTATCTCTTAATATTGATAATGGTGAAATTTTGGGTATACTGGGTGAAAATGGTGCTGGAAAAACCACACTTATAAAATTACTGGCTGGGTTACTTCATCCTTCTTCAGGTTCAGTAGATATTAATGGATTTACACCATGGAATAGAAAACCCTCATTTTTAAAACAGATATCCGTAGTTATGGGCCAGAAAAATCAACTCTGGTGGGATATCCCTGCTTCAGAATCATTCCTTTTAAATAAAAAAATATATGAAATTCCTGAAATTCATTATAAAAAAACTCTTGATGAACTTATTGATCTGCTATCCATAAAAGATAAACTAAACGTTCAGGTTCGGCGTCTGTCACTGGGAGAACGAATGAAAATGGAGATCATTGCAGCTTTACTACATAAGCCTAAAATTGTATTTCTAGATGAGCCCACAATTGGACTGGATGTTATTTCTCAATCGAAAATCAGGGATTTTGTGAAATATTACAACGAAAAATATAAAACCACATTTCTACTCACCAGTCATTATATGCATGATATCCAGGCTTTATGTAGACGGGTGCATGTCATTCATCAAGGTAAATCCTTGTATGATGGTGAGTTTGAAGATTTGGTAAATCGAGTGAACCCAAAACGAAAACTCATCTTTGAATTTTCTTCAGCTCCATCAGCAAATGAAATAGAAACTTTATCAGAACTATATTCTTTCAATATAGATGAAACTATCCTTCGGGCAGAGCTACCTGATCAGGAGTTAACACAGTTAGTATCTAAATTGTTTTTATTGGGTACTCCCGCATCCATTACTCTAGAAGATTTACCAGTTGAAGATACAATGAGAGCTTTTTTTACACAGCCAGAGAAGTTTTTGCAATGAAAGCATGGATAGAAAAATATTTTGCAGTCGTCCAAATGACATGGATTCAAACTCTGGAATATAAAGCTAATGCCATTGTAGGGACTTTCGCAATATTTTCTGGATTATTAATTGAATTTCTAATTTGGCGACAAGTTTTTCAGACACAGAATATAACTGAATTGCGTGGGTTTACTTTTAATGGCCTCATGGCGTATATTTTTTTATGTATGATTGTGGGGCAGTTAAAGTCATCCTGGGCAACATCTATTGAGATGATTGATTCCATTAGAACAGGTGAGTTAAACAAATATCTTATTAGACCCATCTCATTTTTTACTTATCATTTTATGATGTTTATTGGGCATAATTCTCTATTTTATATTGTTTATATATCAGTATTAATTTTGTTTCCGATTTTTTTACCAGGTTGGGCATTTCATACTATGTTTCATATTTTAGGTTTTGCAGTCGCATTATTGATTTCAATATATTTATCATATGCCATTTACTTCTGTATGGTATGTTTTGCTTTCTGGTTTGGAGAGGTCAGAGCACTGGTTATTGCCTACAATGTCTCCAATATAGTGTTATCTGGACAGATTATTCCTCTTAGATTATTTCCCGAATATGTAAGAGAAATAATTTATTATACCCCATTACAATTCTTGGTTGATTTCCCTGTTAGTATTGCCACTGGGAACCTACCTATGCATTTATGGCTTCCAAAGATGGGTTTAGCAATATGTTGGTGTATTGTTGTTTCTGTTATTGGTAGAATAATTTATCGTTCGGGCATACGTGTATACGGAGGTTTTGGTGCTTAGATACATAATTTTATGGAGGTCGTTTTTTAGTAATAGTTTAACAAGAGATATGGAGTTCAAAGCCAATTTTTTAGGGGGTTTATTTGTAGACATAATATTTTATGGTATACAATTTTTCTTTTTTTCTGTTATTTATTCCTATGTTGATGCTTTAGGTGTATTTACAAGAGAAGATGTCATTATTTTTTTGATCATAACTTTTTTGTCTGATACTGTTTATATGTTCTTTTTTTCAGGAAATCTATTCAATTTAAATCGTTGGATGGTAAGGGGCGATCTTGATTTTATTTTATTAAAGCCAGTACCATCACAATTTATGGTTTCATTTCGTTTTGTAAAATCATATGCTATCATTAGTTTATTTATTCTTATAGCAATGTTATTTATGTTGCTAGCATCTTACCGGCAGCCAATTGGATTGCTGAATGTTTTAATTTTCATTGTGTCATTTTTATTCGGACAAATATTATGGTATAGTGTTGAATTTATTATATCAAGTTCATGTTTCTGGTTCAAGAACTTTTCAGTTGCAGGTTGGCTTAGTCATGAAATAATGAAATTTGCAACAAGGCCAGATTCTATATACACTGGATTATTAAGGAAAGTTCTTTTTTCTTTTATACCTATGATATTAATTGCATCATTACCAACTAGAATGTTGATATATGGTCCAGATATGCAGTATTTATTTGGCCAGTTACTAATTACTACAATTTTTCTGATGTCCGCGAGATTAGTTTGGAAAAGAGGACTAATTCGTTATGAAAGTGCTTCCAGTTAAAATAATGGAAAATATTTATGACAAAGCTATTTTATGTAAATGTGCTATAAATCAATAACTTATGGTCATGAAACATGTATTTTCCTATGCTGAAAAGTCTGCTTATGCAGTTGGTATTAAGTTATGATGATGTAAAATGAAATATAAGAATAATATATTAAGACATTTTTTCTCAATTTGGATATTCATTGGCAGTGTTTTTTGTCAAGATTTAGAGGTAGGCGATATCACAATTGAACTCCAACTATTAAATACTGGGTGGTTTACTTATAGCAGTTGGAGCGAATTTGATCATCTATGGGATGTAAATGTCACAAATAATACAAACGAAGAACAGAGTTATAGGTTTCATTTTGAATTAACAACCGGAACTGCTGATCAATACTTTGCTGGTACTACACCAATTGAATCTCTTTATCCGGGTGAGCAAATAATCATTTCTAATAAAGACCAAGCATTCAAAGATAAATATTACTTAGATTATTGGTTTTGTAATGATAGAGAGGAGAACACAAATATTTGTATAAATGATTTGGAAGAAATTATTAAAGATCTTGGTCATTTCCCATCTGGATCTAATTATACATTGAAGGTACAAATAGTAAGGCCAGATGATACGAATTATATAATTTCTCAAGATCAAGAATCAATGACATTTCAATTAGGAGATCAATTTGATTCGGAGGAAGAATCTCAACCAGATCCTATTGGCTCTGATTTTTATTTTTCCTGGAAGAGCCCAGGTTTTAGAGAGGATATATTAGTGCAATATAAAATCGTTATTTCGGCCATCGTACCAGGATTTGCTGAATCACCAGATGAGGCTCTTGACCTTGGATATAGCAATCCAGTATATCATTATGATAGTAATTGGGGAGATTTACCAGGTTATATGTGGCCTTCTGATTTTGAAGAGCTTGGAGCTACTCCCAGATACTACAACATATGGTACTCAGATTTAAAAAATAATAATGACAATGCTGAATTTATTTGTGGATATGATTATGCGTGGCGTATATATGCAAGAGAATGTTTTGATAATAATTGTAATGATGGGATATGGGGTTGGCCAGAACCTAAAGAATCACCTATTAGACAATTTACCTGGGGAGGTATACCTTCCGGATTACAATCCATAGATGGGTCAAGTGTCTTGCCTCAATTTAGTTGGAATCAAGTATTTTGTGAAATGACGGATGTTTATTATGAACTGGAAATCAAGAAATTAGCATCTGCATTTGATGGGGAAAATATTTTATTATCAGCAAGTTTTGATTATAAGTATGATTTAATAGATCCTGCACTTATTCCAGATCAGACCTATAAATGGAGAGTAAGAGTAAAATCTGAAGTAAATAACTACAATCTTCCGTGGAGTAGTGATGCAGGACAATTTACTATTGATAATTTAGAGAGTCCTCAACCATCTGGTCTAATATCTACTGTTAAACCCACATTTAATATTGATGGTCCTTCAGATGTTGCATCATATCAGATACTAATTACATCTGCAAGTGATCATGATGATATTATATACAATGGAGAAGCATTAGGTCAACAAGTTGATTTTGATATAGATGGATGGAAATTTGAACCAGAAGACCCCTATAATGGACTTTTCCCCAATTCATATTATTATTATGAAATTATACTGCTGGATGAATATGGAGTGAAGCTAGATGTAGATTTTCCCGGTAATGCAAATGTTGATCAGGCTATATTTTTTACTTCTGAAGTTGAATTGGAAGAACCAACTGACAATGAAACTAATGTTTCAATAAATCAATTATTTAAATGGGACGGACCTAGTTCAGTACCAAGATATAGATTTGAATTAACAGATGAGTCTGGGACTTTTAGTGATCCTCAAGTTCAGGTGGAAGTGGAGGGTAGTACAGCATACCAATACCCACTTGATGGGGACTATCCTCTCAAATATAATACAACCTATTACTGGAGAGTCCTGCCAATGGATAATGCCGGTAATATAAGTACTAATATTTCTCCTCCAACTTATTCAGATGAGTGGGAATTTAAGACATCTGATTTTGCTGAGCTTATAGCTCCAGTTTCAGGTAGTGAATTAGGAACAGTAAGGCCCAGATTTGAAATCGCAACACCACCAGGTGTATCCTATATTACAATCAAAATTTCTAATGAAGATGATGAAAATATTACAAATACACCATTAGTATATGGAACTCAAGAAGATTCTGAACAAGAAAAAATATATCAAAATAATAATTTAGTTTTATGGGATTATCCATCTCAAAATATTGAATATGGTCTTCATCCTGGTAGTAAGTATTATTGGCAGTATTTGATGTTTGATGATAATGATGAATTGTTTGGTGATATTAATGATTATGAAATCATTTATTTTACTATTAAAGAGATTGAATTACAGTTTCCTGAAGAGGGTGAAAAAAATATCCCTCTAAATCAAATTTTCATTTGGGAAGGACCTATTGAGGTACCGGAATATGAATTTTGGCTTTCAGATGAAGAAGATCCTAATTTAGAAAATCCAAAGATAAAAATTGATGGAATTGAAGGAAATACTCTTGAATATCCAGAAAATGGAGAATTCCCACTTGAATATGAAGAAATATATTATTGGAGAGTTGTGTCAAAAGATATAAATAGTAATTTGGGTCTTTTTCCATCATATTCAAATATTTTTCAGTTTACTGCATCGGATTTTCCAGAATTAGGGGAAGAGGTTTCACCATCTAGTATTGACCCAAGAATGCCGATTATAAGTATCACCACTGTAGAAGGTCTTGAATATACAATTTTAATTTTTTCAGATTCTGATGGTAATACTATAATTGATGAGCTAACAGGAATAACAGAATTCCCTTTTGAATATACAGCAGGTGAAGAGAATCTTCAATATGGCACCACATACTATATTCAAGTGCAGCCAATGAAAGAGGGGGAGATATTTGGTCCCCCAAGTATTATGATGCCATTTATTATACCTGAAGAATCTATTAATACTCAACAATGTGAAATTAGTTGTGAGATCACTGAAAATATACTAGAGCCTGAAATATTAACTACAATATTAGAAGGTATTGAAGGTGCTACAGACTATTTAATACTTTTGTCTGAGAATGAAGATATGTCAAATTCAATATCTATTTATTTCTCATCGAGTGAATCTCAATATACTATTCCTTCTGAATATGTTGAATGGGGGGGGACATATTACACACAAGTGATTGCATTGTCCAATGATGAGTCATTAGGTCTACCTTCTGATATCCAAATAGTAAATATTGAAAGCAAACCAGGTATGAATGAACAAACATCTCTTGATGTGACTATAGCTGAAGGCAGTTCAAAACCAACTTTTGAAATTATCAATCAAATAACAGGAGCAACCGGCTATAGAATTATTATATCCACTGCACCGGATATGTCTACTGAATTTTGGCAATATGATCTAACAAATTCAATGATTTACGTACCTTCTAATGATGGAATTAAATTCCAATATGGCCAATCATATTATGTGACTGCTCAAGCTCTTGACGATGATGAAGTACATGGCATCATTTCAAATATAGTAGGTTTTTTTATTCCTAATATTACTCCTCCAGTATTAGGTGAAGCATTTAACTGGGAAGTAACAGTCCCTCCAGCTGATCAATATTTATTAGAGGTTAGTCTTATCGAAGATTTTAGTGTAATCATTATTAATGATATAGTTGTTGGAACAACCCATCCAGTGAATATGGATGAGCTTGAATTTAACAAGGGTTATTACTGGAGGGTACAGGGGTTAGATCCTGATGGAGAGTATTTTGGAAATTCCAGTCTGATACAATTCTTACAAACAGAAGCAATCCCTAAACCTATATTAAATGTTGTATCAGAGGAAGTATCACTGACCCCCGAATTTACTTGGTCTGGAATAGAAATGACATCAGTTTATCAAATAACTGTTTCTAGTGATGAAGGTATGGAAAATATTTTATGGCAGGAAAATATAACTAATACATCAGCTGTTTATCCTGAATCTGCTATTTTATTAACTTATTCTACTACCTATTATTTGCAAATTAGTGCTTTAGATGAAAATGATAGCCCTTTAAGTGAATCATCAATTGAAACTTTTTCAACAAAATCTGTTTATGCTGTAGTCGGTTTAAATCCAGATGGTGGTACGGAAACGCTAACTCCAACACTTCAATGGGAAGCAAATGAGAAAATTGCTTCTTATCAGATAGTAGTAGCTTCCGATCCAGAAATGGGCAATATAGTAGTAAATGAAAACACAGATGAGAATTCAATTAAGATTAATGAAAATAAATTATTATCAGGTGCAAATTATTATTGGTTAGTGAATGGGTTAGATAAAGATGGAGAAAGCGCTGCTGGTCCATCCACGATTGCATCATTGAACATGCCATCTGTAAATAAAATTTCACTTATTTCTCCAAGTGTTGATGAACAGGTGAAGAATTTAAATCCTTCACTGAAATGGACAGGACTTTTAGGGGTTACATCCTATATTCTAAAGTTAAGTACAGATCCTGAATTTGAAACATTGATTATCAATAAAACAATTCTTTCCACAGAGACAATTATACCAGATGAAAATAAGTTGACTAATTCTACCTTATATTTCTGGCAAATTCAGGGTTCCACTGAGCAAGAAACAGTCACAAGCCAAATGGGTAGTTTTTCTACACCTGCTACTACAGCGATAACTATTAAAACTTTGGAGGATGGAGAATCCATTTCAATTACAAATCCTGTTTTTTCTTGGGAATCAGAAGAGGGAATTTCAGCATTTGCAATTAGGTTTGATGATAATGCAGATTTTGCTGAAAGTTGGAACTTCCAAACTGGTACCACAAGTTTTGAATATCCTGGAGAACCACTATTAAATTTTGATACACCATATTATTGGCAAGTAAGTCCATTAGACAATGAGGGCAATGCAATTGGAGATTGGATCGCATCACGCAGATTCAGTATAAATATTGCTTTTATTGTAGAATTAGAATTGCCAGGTAATGGAGAGACTGCAACCACAAGTAATCCCACATTTCAATGGAAATCCATTGAAGGAGTTTCAAAGTATGAAATACAGGTGAGCAGTAGTGAAGATTTTTCGGAAATAATATGGACTTCATCTGAAATAATAGAAAATAATACTGTATATCCAAAATCTGGCGCTGAACAGTTACACTACGATCAATCCTACTATTGGCGTGTTCGCGCCTTGGGTGAAAAACATCCATTGGGAGATTTTAGTACAATTTTCAGTTTTGATATTTCTGGAAAGAATAAAGTAGTTTTAGAAGGTCCCTTAAGTGACGGATCTGAATCTCTGTTACCATATTTTTCATGGGAACCTGTGATTAGTTCGTCAGGATATACTCTTACATTAGCATCTGATGAAAGTATTTCAACAATTATTTATAGTGGTGATGCCACTGAAGTGTTTTTACCATATCCTGAGTCAGCTCCACCATTAGATTATGGTATAAAGTATTATTGGAATGTATTTGCAAAGGATGAGAATGGGAATTCCATAGGTGATATAAGTGATGTTGGATCATTTAATACACCCTCTGGCACTATTAAAATAGAATTTATATTTGGCAAGGAATGATGAATATGAATTTTACTTTACGTTCATTTTTGATATTGTTTTTCTGTAGTTCTTTTGTATTCTCTGCTAATTCAAAAGTTGTTGCAGCTATTTCTACCATGAAAGGTTTAGTGATGGTTAAACCTGTAGGATCTCGTAAATATATTCCAGCTTACAAAGGACAGATGTTAAAAAATGGGGAATGGATAAAAACCAAAGATGGAGTTTTTGTTGCAATTGTTTTTCTGGATGGATCAAATATAAAAATTCAGCAGCAAACGGAAGTGAAGATATCCAGTTACCGTATGACAGCAAAAGACTTAAAAACAAATTTATTAATGTCAAAAGGTCAGGCCTGGAGTGATGTAGCTGAACAAGGTTCCGGAGGTGAATTTAAGATTACAACTCCTACTGCTGTTGCATCAGTCAAAGGGACAGAATTTGATTTGGCATATGATAGTGAAAATGATGAAACAACCTTAATTGTAGTTGAGGGTCAAATTACTTTTGCAGGAGAATTAGGTGAAATTATAGCAAGTGCAATGCAATCATCTAAAAATGGGGGTGAGCCAATTGATATTAAACCAGAAGATCTTCCATCATGGCAGAAAAGTACGGATCCAAGTTTTGCCTTTAAGTTAAAACCGGATAAAAAGGGGAAACAGAAAGTTGAAGAAATAATTAAAGTCAATATTCAGATTCTAAATGCAAAAAGTAAAATTTTTAATGATTCTTTTCAAGGAGCTGCAACAATAACATCACAAAATAGTGATCTTAAAGTATCAGCAGATGGATCTAGTTGGTCTAGCTCAGCAGATGTGAGTATTAATAGAGGGAGGGGAGTTGTTCAAGTTAAATCATCCAAGCAAGGGAGAACTGAAATAATTGTAAGTGCTGATGATACAGAATCAAAATTAATTGAATTTGAATATTATCAATCGAACACTCAAAAGCGTGCATCCCAAGAAAAACTTGCAAACCTATCAAAAGTAAAAGAAAATAGTATTTTATCCAAGTTGATTCAAAATAATATTCTATTAAGGGCTCAAGTAATAAGAGGAATGGGCAATGTGAATGATGCATTGCAAAACCTGGAAACAGGTGTGCTTGAAATTGATGGAGACCCTGTTATTACTGAAAATGGAGATGGAACTATTACTATTATAATGATAGCTAAACCCAGGTAAATATTACATTATTTCGGATATCAATATTTATGGTTAGAGGGATGATATATCTACTTTCTATCGGAATTTTATTTAGTCAGGATGATGGACTCCCGCCTAATTTTGTTTATCTTGAACCAATTGAGGATTTTTTTGCAAGAGATCCTATTTCATTAGAAATTATTGTAACTGATAGAAATGAAATTGATCGAGTTACCCTTTTTTATCGATTTAATGATGAATTAGAATTTAATCAACGGGAAATGGAGGTTGCTAGCCAACCAGTTATTTTCAATGTAAGTATTCCGCTAGATGAAGTAGTACCGGGATTTTTTCAATATTATTTTTGGGCAAGAGATGAGTTTGGCAATGAAGTAACCTGGCCAAGTGGGGGTGAAGATTTACCTATGATTTTACCTATTTATTCAATTAAAAAAGAAGAGGAAAAAGTTCCAAAAGAAATTCATATGCTGGTTAAAGAATATAAACCCCCTGAAAAATTAGAGGATAATTTACCTTACTATCTAGAGATTGGAATGTTAGCTCCCGCTTATGAGGTTACATATGAAGAAGGGGTGCCAATTATTGTCATTTCTGTATATGATACCGAACAGATTATAGACCCAGAAAGTATCAAATTATTAGTTGATGGGAAGGAAGTAACTTCATTTAATGATCCGGATATGATTACATATATACCCCTAGATTTTTTTAATCCTGGTTACCATGTTGTACGTTATGAGGCAAATAATTTATCAGGAGAAATGCTGGTTAAAGATTTTTTATTTTTTGTTAATGAAAAAATAATAGTTGAATCTGAAAGTGAAAAAATTACATGGAAAGAAAAAATAAAATTTAAAGGAGATTTAGGTTGGAATACTGATTATGATCCTTATGGTAATATTATTGATGTACATAAAATCAACTCATCTATTAAATTTCAATTGGGAGATTATAAATTTAATTTATCTGGATTAACAAGTACAAATATATACGATGTAGATGCTAGGGAAGCAGCAAAATATAATCAACCCACTAGTCGTTTTAAATTCAAAATGAAATCTCCTTATCTTGATTTTAATTACGGGGATAATTCTGCAGAATTTTCAGATTTTAGTTTAAAAGGAACCCGAGTTAGAGGAATACATGCTAATATAAAATGGGGGACTTGGGTAACATCTTTTATAAGCGGTGAAACAAAACATTGGATTGACAGTGAAATAACTGAAGATTTAATAAATGTATGGAATCCAGGAACTCTATACTATGAAGGTGACCAAGTATATGATAATAGTATTACTTGGGTTGTTATAACTGATAGTACAACAAGTGAACCTTGTGATTTTAATATAGACACTGATACCTGTATTGATAATTCAGATTGGTTTGAGCTAGAAGAATCAGAATATGCAGAAATTCCAAATGATGTTTGCAATATTGTAGAACCACGGATGTATGGTCTGGATCCTGACACATCAAGCGGAATATCTTTTGACCCTGATAATATTTATTGGATATGGAATGGATCTTCATGCGAAGAAGTGTTTGTATATTCTACAATTAATATGATTACAGGTCAGGATGGAACAACATCTGTGGGATCTTCTGGAATAAAGGAATTATATGACTCGTATGATGAATGTAGAAATTTTTGTATGGTACCAGTAAAATACAAAAAGGGTTCTCCCGTTCGGGAGTTGCAGGGATTTCGAACATCCAAAGATTTTTATAAACATGCTAAGTTTGGTATTTCAGCAATTAGATCATTGGATGTAAGAGATGAAGACCTTATACCCTATCTGGCTTTGGATGATTATGCCTATGAAGGTAATATTGCAGCAGCAGGTGACTTTATGTTTCATTTTAACAATGATAGAACAATATTAAGAGGAGAATATGGTATTTCTATGACGATAAATCAAGCTTATTCTGATACTTTATTATTAAAGAAAATTCATAATATAGATCAAAGTCTTTATAGCTATACCGATTGGAATGGGGTTGATTATTGTTACCAAAATGAGCAATGTTCAGAAGATGACTGGGATGATTTTGGCATAGATATTAATGGTGACACACTGATTACAACTCCAGCATCACAATTAATAGAAGGAGTGAGTGATTCTTTATTGAATGAGATTGCTATTTCTAGAGAAAATTTAAAAGATTTTGAAAAAATCTTGGGATTTTCATTAAATGATGATATTAATGGATATGCTGAAGGTCGGGGTGTATCTGGATTAACTGGCCCAGAAGCAGGTAATTTTATTGATGGTAATGTAGGAAAACGTATTGATTTATTGCTTAAAAAGCCTGCGTTTAAAGTAGCCTTTAAAACCCCAATTACCCTTTCATTCACTGAGTTTAATTTTCAGACAGAATTAAACCAGGCTCCTCTTAATTATGTGTCTCATGGTAGTTCATCTATTCAGACAGATGTACGAAATTGGAAAAATAAACTAGGATTCAAACTGATGAAAAATCAGTTAAACTTCTCTTTTGGATATGATTACCAGAAAAAAAGTCCATGGGATCCAGAATCTGAAGATGATGGTGAATATAAAAGATCAGTTACAGATACAAAATCTGGTTCTATTGGATTAAGCTTCAGAGATTACCCAGGCTTAAACTATTCTATCAGAATTCAAAATAGAGAAGATTTGACAGTCAATTTTGCTAATGGTGTATTAAATAAAACTACTACAGGATTAAAGAACATATTTACTCATACACTTGCCCCTAGTTATAAAATTGGTTTTGGAAATATAAATATAAATATCAATGGTAATATCACTTTAGTGAACGATATAGATACTTTTTCTGATCAAGAAGGGTGTTTTGAAATACTTAATAATACTGCTAATAATAAATGGGGAGGGATTTCAGATACAACTATAACCCAAAGTGGTGATACATTAGTTTGTGAAGGGAATAATTTTTATTTTTCTAAATCAAATAACCCATTAAGAGATTCAGGTAACCTTACAAGTACATATACTGGATCTTTTTCATTTTCTTTCCCTTCTCAATTATCTTTGAATCTTGGTTTGGGACTATCTATTAATTCTCCTAGTGACTTACGTCAATCAAAAACAGTGATCACCGTATTGAGTGGTAAACTAGGTTATAAATTTTTTGAAAAAAAATTAAATGTATCCCTTGGTAGTAATTACGTTATTGGATATAAGGGTGGTAACGGATTCTGGGATTCAAATGAAAACCTATATTTTGACGATGGTGATGATGGCCAATTTAATCAAGGTGACCAATTTAGAGATGAAGTCGAATTAGATAATAATAAGTTTACTTTAAAGGTAGGACTACAATATAAAGTTCCTGATCAGAATATTGCTATTGGTCTGAATATGAATTACTCACAAACAACTGATAACTTAACTAAAAGTCATGAAGATCCAGTATATAAAGCAAAGGTTACAATTAAATATGGGTTTTAAATGAGTTAAGGCTTAATGCAATACATGGGTTGATTGCAATCTAACAAAATATAAAAAAGATCTTTAATTATCTATTTTAGATTGCTACGTCTTTTTCTCTTTTTTCCGAGCTGCAGGGAATAATACATTATTTAAGATCAATCGATATCCCGGCGAGTTCCTGTGCAAAGATAAATCAGTTGGAGGGTCACCAACAAAGTGACGATAATCTTCAGGATCATGTCCTCCTAAGAAAGTAAAGGTTCCTTTACCAACATTACCATGAATGTATTTTACCTGATCTTCATTTTCAACTTCACCCATGATGAGGACATGGTTCTTTAATGTAGATCTACTGAATCCGGTAGTCTGTCCCATAAAACCATTTATGACTGCCACATGATTCTGTGTCAGCATAGTTGGTACTGGGTCCCATTTGGCAGAGAATTCAAACAAAGAAAAGTAATCTGCTTCTGCTCCTTTGGTGATTGGTCTATGGCTTGGAGGTACATCAATGGTAGAATATTCATAAGTCATAGGATTGGTATAGAGGTTATAATTTTCAAAAGCAATAGCATTGGTATAATCCATTTTATTATGGAATGCTGGATCAATAGGAGAGTTGTCGTAAACTGTACTAGCAATATCAACATTCTGAGCAGCTAATGCAATATCAAAAGAATCAGTTGCAGAACACATTGCAAAGAGAAAACCGCCATTTTGAATATATTCTTTAATTTTCTTGGCGATATTTTTTTTCAATTCATGAACAGAATTAAAATCATATTTTTTAGCAGTTTGATTAAATTTCATTTCCATATTTTTATACCAGGATGCATTATGATAATTTTTATAGAATTTACCATATTGACCAGTAAAATCTTCATGGTGGAGATGAAGCCAGTCATAATCTATTAATTTATCTGACAATACTTCATCATCAAAAATAATCTCATAGTCAATTTCAGCATAGGTAAGTGCCAGTGTAACTGCGTCATCCCATGGCTGTTTATCAGGTGGGGAGTAAACCGCAATTTTAGGTAGTTTTTCAAGAAGAACAATATCCATATTATTATCTTCAATTAGTGCAAATATCTCAGTTAATATAGTTGTGTTAATGGGTTCATAATATACTCCTCTGATTTTAAGTTCTCTCTCTAGGTTGTTATCATAATTCATCATGAATGATCCCCCCCTATAGTTAAGTAGCCAATCTACATTTTCTCCATTCTTTAAAGACCAGAATGCCACTCCATAAGCTTTAAGGTGATCCATTTGGAATTTGTCCATGGGGATAAGTAATTTCTGTGGGAATAAAATTCCAATAATAAGAGAAATGAGGAGGGATTTTTTTATATGTAATAGCATTGTTGTTTTATTGAAAAAGTATCTCTAATTTATTTGCCTTAGCTTGCCAGTTTCCTTAACCTCAATCTCACATCATCATAATAAATACTTTGGGGATATAGTTCTAAAAATTCAAGATAGCTACCTATCGCAGCTGAAATGTCTTGATCTATGTAATCTAGGATTTCTGCCTGGAAAACATGTGCTAACTCTTTAAAAATGGTATCATTATTAATTCCATTCAAATTATTTTTTGCATCATCTGTTTCGCCCTGAAGGTAAGTTAGCCATGCATGCTGATAACGACACATATCTGCAATATAAATTTCATTGGTATCAAATAGAGACACTAGTCTTTCAAGAGCTTCTATTCTTTTATTTTGCTGAATGTTCAATTGAACTTTTGTAAATTCTATAAATTCATCCTGATTGTGACGAAAAGCTATAAGTACAGCCATCACATCAAATATATCATTAACTGATTCATCATCCATTGATAATTTTTTGACAATTTCTCTTAGGTTTGTATCTGTTTTATCAAATTTACCCTGATAAAATAATATTTGCGCTAACTTTATATGATAGGGTAATTCATTAGTATCCTTTGCTATTAATTTATTACACTTATCTTCAGCATCTGATAAATCTCCTTTTGCGATTGCAATGTTAATTGTACCCAAACCTGCATCAACACGGAGATTTTTTGAATTACTATGTTTGAATGCTTCTTGATACAGATAAAGTGCCCCATCGAGATCACCTAGAACCCTGAATTGAACTTCTGCCAAGCGGTATGCTGCCTGGGCATTTTTCTTTGTTACAATTAATGAATCATAAATTCCTATTGCATGTTGTAAAGCTGTACCAGATTCTTCTTTTAATGGAACGAATGGAGAGGAAAAGAATGAATTACCAGGATAAAATCCTGAAATAGATAATTCAGTTTGTGAGAAAACTATCTGGTATTCAAAGATTTTAGCTATTTCAAATATTGTTTGTGTTAAGAGTTCTTCATTCTCTGTGGATTTCATAATTTGACTAAAAACTTTTTCTGCACGTAGATATTCACCAATTGTAATAAGATCTTTTCCAAAATCCAATAACATTAATAAAGAGGCGTCATTGTTTTTAAGAGTTTCATATGCTTGGTCAAATTCTTTCAACTTAAATTGGAAATCTGCTAGGATTAATTTAGAAACTACTATTGGTGATGCCATAAGTATAGATTTAACTGTGGCATTAATATTAGGGTCATCAGGGAATGCCATAATTTTATCGGAAATAATCTGTACCTGCTGTGGATGGTTATCTAAAAAAAGAAGGTATTCTTGGATTGATTGTTCAAAAGACATCCTCATACCTAGGTATGATCCCAATTCAATACTATAAAAATCTTTTTCTCCGGTTTGTTCTCTGAAAGTTGTTATAAGTGAGTAAGCAAAGTCAATTTCACCTTTACTTATTAAGAGCTGCATAATTTTTTTTATTGATTTCTCATTCAGTGATGATTCTAGTACCATGGTGTTTGCAAGGGGCTGCCACTTATCATCTGCATCCATCATGATATATAGGTCAAGAATTTCAATTTGAGATTGAAAATCATCATTTCTAGCTTGGCTAAACGCCATTGTATAAACTAAAAGTGAATCCCAAGATTGAATCTGTTTTAAGTAATTTTTCATTGGGTGGTAATATTTTATTACTCCAGGTTTTAAACGATTAATCTCTTTGTACATCAACATTGCCTCCTCGTAGAGTCTGGAACGTTCTAAAGTTTTGGCTTGGGCAAATTTATTTTCAAGCTCAGGTATCCTCTCTTGATTGATAGATTTAGCTTTTTGTTGAATAAGGTTTAATGCATCCTGCGAACTTTGTTTTTGTCCCAGTATAAATGTGTATGCAAAAATAAAAATAAAAATGATGAATTTATTCATTGGGTGTTTCCTCCCTTTTTTGTAGATTTCTGAAGTACTGTTTCATCATTTTTTGATATTCCCTTGAGTGTCCTTCCTGTAGCGCAGATTCCATCGCATTTATTAATAGCATCTCGCGTTCACCTAAATCATTGGGAAGACCAGTGGGACCTGAATAAATGGCTTCTTCACCTGTATTAGATTTCCGTTTTTCAGAATAATCCTTCTGGGTCAGTGATTTTTGACTATCTAGCATTCGGGAAAGTATACGTTGCTGACGCTCCTGAGTTCTGCGATCAACCTGCCTTTTTCGGAAATCTTCAATCACTTCATCCATATCATCACTTACTTTTGAGAGTCCACCGGATTGTTGACCAGGGTTTTCACCTAGCAGTTCTTCCAGTTTTTGTTTAAGTTCTTCCTGCTGTTTCTGGAGTTGTTCCATCATCTGCTGTTGTGCCATCATTCCTAGTTGTGGAAGGTTGATGGTACTTTGGTTAATACCCTGCTGTTGTTGGCTCATCTGCTCCATTTGTTCCATCAATTGTGTCATCCCTGATCCTGAACCACTCATCTGCATTTGATTGGCTGACTCCAAAAGAATATTAGCAATTTCATTGAGACCGCTGAGAATTTTTTTCATTTCTTTTTTGGCAGAAGAGGCCTCTTTTTGTTCTAGTTTTGAAATTGTACGATCCATGGCAGTCTTGATCTTTCCAACTGCGGAAGCAATTTGTGGTGATATATGAAAGGTTTCTCGAGATAGTTCTGTTAACTGGATCATAAACTGTTGATTTTGGCGGAGAATCCTATCTTGCTTTACTGCTGTTTCAATTAGTTTAGGGCTCCGAGAGCGTAATTTATCAGTTCCTTTTAGTAGATTCTCTTGAGCATTTGAAATATATAGTAAATTGCGAATAATAGCTAAAAATTTTCTGAGCATTTCGTCCACTGTATCTTCTTGAAACTGAGACTGAATATCTTGTACTATTTCCAGCATTTCAGTGAGTCCTTCGCTTGCTTGTCCAGCGGATTGACTAGCACTAGCTTGTTCCTGACTTTGCATTTTTGTTCGAGCCTTATTTATAGCTGCTTTTGTAGATTCAGTTAGTTCACTTTCACCAAGTTCAGAAAGTTGCTGTGATGCCTCAGGAGATAGCTTATCTATTGCTTTAGCAGCATCACGAATGGTTTGTTCTAAAATATTAAAGTTTTCTTCCTGTCTCCGTTCACGTGAAGCTAACTCAGTCATATCCATACTTTTTATTTGGGTTATTTCTTCCACAATGGAAGTTTGCTCTTCTACCAGTTTTTCCAGTCGTTTTACGACTTCATCCATTTTTTGTTCAGCCAAGGCTAGTTCAAACATTTCAATAAAACGATCTATTTGTTCTTCAAAAGTAGTCATATCAAACTCAAAGTTTTCCAGTGCATCGAGCATTTTTTTGGGGTCCATTTCCTCCATTGCTTCCTGCATTTTTTGCATTGCTTCCAGCATTTCAGGAGTCATGATTTCATCCAGCATTTTCTGGAAATCTGAAAATTTTTCAATCAACTCATCACTCACTAAGTTATTTTTCTCCGCCTGCTCTTGGATTTTCTGCATGGTTTCTTGTACTTTTTCAATCTGATCAAATATTTCATCCATTTTTTCCAGTGTTTGGGATGCTTTTTGTTCATGTTCCCAGTTCAAATCTTCTGATTTTAAAAGTTCAAGTTCCAATTCTTCTACTAATTCCCGAACATCTTCCATATTCATCTGTATTTCTTCGCCGTATTCTTCTACCTCACTCTGTTCTTCTTCCATGCGGTTAAATAAATCCTCTAGGGAAGGATAGCGTCCAATTAGACTTGTGGAATATGTTGTAGAAGGACCACTGAGAGTATTATTATCAGCAATCACTATCTGGATGTGTAATTCATCTTCAGGTGCTAGTGAAAAATCAGAAATATTCCATTCATGATAAATTTGCTGAGATTTTACATCTCTCTGAAAGTTCGTAATATTACGTCTATAAAGTATAGTGTCTTGAGGAAGATAATTGGGTGCTTTGACTCGGTATTCTATCCAGGCATCTGAAAATCCATAGTCATCGCTGGTTTGAATATCAAACCTAATTACTTTGGATTCATCAAGTTCAAACTGGCGATTGGGGTTTCTGATGATCATATCTGGGGGTAAATCAGGGATAATATACATACGATAGTGAGGGGGATGAAGGTTCCTAACCCCATTTTCATCCTGTACATATATGGAGGCGTTTGTTTGTTCTACAATATGAAAGTTACCTGAGAAGTTTTTACCATTAATATATAAATTATTGTAATTGTCATTCAAAAGTATCCACGCGGAGCTCAGTGTTTTTGAAGCTTGGCTTTTCAATCGGATACGGCTACCCTGTGGTATTGAGACATCTGTAATGTTTGCCGAGTGATGAAACTCTACTTCACCGGTATATGGAGGTGGTAGTATAGTAAAATTAATATCTTTAATCACTGGACGATCAGAAACAAAGATCGTATCTTGGGCTGTCGTAATATTATCCCAAGCAGAAAACCAGTGTGGAGAGGAATATTCTGCCCAATAATGGATATTACTTTTTATTCCAAAAAATGTATGATTATAGATTTCGTTTTGCTTTGTAACAGCTATAATCCCTGATCCTTCTAAGTTTTCCCAATGGAAATGGATAGAATCTGGGAGTTCTCCGAATCCAGTCACACTAATTGTCAGGGTATCACCACCTAATACTTCCTGATTACCGGATAAAGAATTGAGTACAAACGGCAGAGGTACAGGAAATTTTTCTGAGGGATGTGCCAATCGAACATACGCACCTGGTAGGGATTTTATAAAAATAAATAATATTACCACAGCAATGATGGCTGTAATTGAAAGAGTTTTTTTCAACCTAGTAGAAATAGGCTCATAAAGAGCTTGTAAAGGGATTTTATTTAGTTTTGCACTAACTTTAGAAACTGCATATTCAGCTAGATCTTTTCCTCTATCTAGTAATTCAATTGACTCTTCAAGCTGCAATGCATTTAGTAGTCTATCTCCAATTTCAGGGTCACGTTTTTCAAATTTTATTGCCAGGGAATGGTCACTGCTATTATTAAAAATAGAATTTCGATTTAATAAATAACGGAGACTGATAAATAGAACTGCTATAAAAAAGAATAATATAAAAAACTCGGCAGTTTTTATGCGAACGGGTACGGCAAAGTAGAAAATAGATTCAAGTAGTCCAAGACAAAGTAAAGAAATAATAGTAATCACAGTCAATTGGATAATCCCTCTATGCAGTTGGCTATTAACCTGTTGAGAACGAAACAATTGAATAAATGATTTAATAGAAGTATTCTGCATTATCTGCTTAGCGCATAAAGGATGATATTAGTTCCCATTTCCAATGCGCTCTTTCGAATTTTTATTGGGTTATTATGGACCTTTGGGTTTTCCCAACCATCACCTAGGTCCGATTCAAACGTATAGACAGCCATAAGTATGCCATCATTAAAAAGTCCCAACATTTGAGATCTGTTGTTATCGTGTTTATGAACCTTTGGGAGACCATTTGGAAAAATATAGAAAATATTGAAAATGGGGTGATCTAGAGGAAGTTCTACCCAGTCTTTTTCAGGGAAAACTTTTTTCATCTCCCGTCTGAAGGATTTATTCATACCATAATTATCATCTGCATGTAGAAAAGCACCTGCTAATAGGTGGTCCCTGAGTATTTGAGCTTCTTCATCGCTGAACTTGATATTACCATGACCAGTGAGGTAGAGATAACCACTGCCAGAGAAAATATTGTCACCAATCTTAGCACGTTTTTCTCGGTGGTTGATAACCACGTTGGTATGATTGTTCAGGTGTTCTAGTAGATTTGGCAGTGAGCTTGGATCTGCATACCAATCTCCACCACCATTATAGTGTATACGGGTAATACTGAATGCCCCCGGCAGTGCACTTCCTGAATAAAGGAAACTAACCATGAATAAAAATGTAGAATAAATCATAATCCTCATAGTGGCGAAAGTTAAAGACTGAAAATGGCAGATAAGAAGTGAAAAGTATTGAATTTCCAAGAAATATTATTGCTAATGGTAATAAATTTGAACGTTTGTATCCATAATTTTATTTGTTTTATAATTTTTAAAAAGATTGTGGAGGATATCTAAGACTAAGAAGGTTTAGGAGGTTTGTAATTTATTTTGTAGATGTTGTATTTTTTATCAAGTCCTCTCAATTTATTCATTCAATTAACACTACCATCAGACCTAAATTTCAGTTTTATATTGAGGCTGAAATTTAACCATTGATAAGGAAAAATTATAAGTTGACCATATTGTATGATGGGTCTGATTTTCATGGCTGGCAGGTACAGGCCAAGGGCCGTACTGTTCAGGGTGATATTGAAAATGCACTTTCAATAATTTACCCTGGTGAAATCATTACCCTCATAGGTGCTGGGAGAACCGATGCCGGTGTGCATGCATTAGGTCAAACTGCAAATATAAATTTACCACTCAAGTTTTCATCTAAGAAACTTATGAAGGCTTTGAACGGAAACCTCCGTAAGGATGTTATAATAGAACAGGTTGAAGAAGTAGATGAAGATTTTCATGCCCGTTTTTCAGCCTCTGCAAGGGAATATGAATATCGTATTATGAAACAGGTCAGCCCAGTAGCACGTAACTATACAGCTATCTTAAAATTTAAGACTAATATCAAGATACTAAAAAAGTGTGCAAAAATATTATTAGATAGACATGATTTTACATCCTTTTGTAAGACCTCGGCTGAAGTAGATAACAAACATTGTATAATCTATTTTGCCAATTGGGAAGAATCTGCAAGATTGCTCATATTTCGAATTAAGGCTAATCGTTTTTTGCAGCATATGGTACGTTATTTGGTGGGTACCATGTTAGAGGTTGCAAGGGGGAGGTATACTGTAAAAGATTTTAAATGTCTCATTAATAATAAAGAAACTGAAGCAATAGTATTGAGAGCGCCAGCACAGGGTTTGTTCTTAAAGAAAGTGTATTATAATTTGAATAATGATAAATAGTAACATTAAAACCTTCTATATCATAATTTTCATGCTAAGTTGCCACTTGGGAACATCGCCGGCTGCTCAGCAGAGTAATATTGATAAAACTCGACAGACAGCTATTACTTATGCCATAGAAAAAATTTCTAAATCTGTAGTTGGAATCAATGTAACCCAATTGAAAAAGCAGCAGGTGAATCCTTTTTTTGATCCGTTTTGGGGAGGATTTTTACCCTATACACGTACCTTCAAGATGGATAATATGGGATCTGGTGTTTTGGTAAGTCCTGATGGATATATTGTGACTAATACTCACGTGGTAGATAATGCCATGGAAATAGTTGTTACTCTGAAAGGTGGAAAATCCTACGATGCCAAATTAGTGGGAGTGGATAATCTTACAGATATTGCATTAGTAAAAATTGATGATAACAATTTGCCCTTTGCAGTTCTAGGAGATTCAGATCAACTCATTGTCGGCGAATGGGCTATTGCACTGGGAAATCCTCTTGGATTGTTTGATGTCAACCATCAGCCAACTGCAACTGCTGGAATTATCAGCGGTGTTGAAATGGATTTTGGACTTAAAGAAGAAGGTCATGTATATCAAGATATGATTCAGACAGATGCGGCCATAAACCCTGGAAACAGCGGGGGACCTTTAGTTAATTCTTTGGGAGAGGTCATAGGTATCAATACCTTTATTATGACAGGCTCTAATTATTCCTCAGGATCAATTGGTATTGGTTTTGCTATACCTATCAATCGAGTGAAAGAAGTGGCTGAAGATCTGAAGAAATATGGTAAAGTTGAAAGAAGCTATACCACAGGTGTACATGTGCAGGCTATTGATAGGGTCATGCAGCGCTATCTCAGGCTACCATCTTCCGAAGGAGTGATTGTAACAGATGTGGAAAAAAGATCTTCTGGAGAACAAGCAGGTCTTCAAATTGGAGATGTCATACTTAAGGTAGATGGCCATAAAATTAATTCTCCCAAAGATATTATTCGTGTAATTGATGAGGGTTTACATAAAGTGGGGGATGTGATAATACTAACAATATTACGTCAGGATTATACTAGTGAAATTGAATTAATACTAGAGGAGCCCAAATCACAATGGTGGGGATTTTAATTTATGATTGAAAGATATACAACACCTGAAATGGCCTCTATCTGGTCTGATGAAAATAAATATGAGACTTGGAAGAAAGTAGAAATAACAGTTACTGAAGTTTTATCAGATAGGGGTGAAGTACCATATGAAGCATTAAAAGTGATTAATGAGAAAGCAACTTTTTCAGTGGAACGGATATTAGAAATTGAACAGACAACTCGGCATGATGTTATTGCTTTCCTGACAAATTTATCTGAAAATATTGGACCTGAATCCCGTTTTATCCACATGGGGATGACCTCATCTGATCTTCTAGATACCTCTCTAGCCCTCCTTTGTAATGAAGCGGGTCAGATTATTCTAGCCAAACTGAAGAAATTCATGGAAGTGTTACGGAAGCAGGCGATTAAACATAGAAAATCTTTTCAAATTGGCAGATCACATGGTGTACATGCTGAGCCAATAACTTTTGGTTTAAAACTGGCTCTTTGGAGTGAAGAAATCAGACGGCATATTACCCGTTGGGAACGAGCTGTGGAGTCTATTTCCACAGGAAAGATTTCAGGTGCAGTTGGCACATATCAACATTTAGATCCAGAAGTGGAACAGGAAGTCTGTAAAAAACTGGATCTACAGGCTGCAACTGTTTCAAATCAGGTAGTTCAGAGGGACCATCATGCCGAATATCTCACTACTTTGGCTATTGTGGCTGCAACTCTGGAAAAAATTGCTGTGGAGATTCGTCACCTACAGCGAACTGAAGTCTTAGAAGCGGAAGAATACTTTCAAAAAGGACAGAAGGGATCTTCTGCCATGCCTCATAAACGAAATCCAATTGTAACCGAGCGTATTACAGGAATGGCACGACTACTTCGCGGAAATGCCATAGTGGCAATGGAAAATGTAGCTCTCTGGCATGAAAGAGATATATCTCATTCATCGGTTGAACGTGTGATTATTCCTGACTCTACTACAGCTATGGACTATATGCTCAATAAGATGATTCACTTAATAGAGAATCTTCTAGTGTATCCGGAAAATATGCTAAAAAACTTGAGTAAAACTGGGGGGCTTATATTCAGTCAGGAAGTGTTATTAGCATTAGTTAAAAAAGGGGCTATCCGAGAAGATGCATATGCTTTGGTGCAGCGAAATGCCATGATGGTCTGGGAAGATAAGAAAGATTTTAAGTCCCTCCTAAAAAGTGATGCAGATATTATGAATCTTTTAACTGAACATGAGATTGATGCATTGTTTGATTTGGATAAAGTAATGACAAATATAAACAAAATATATAAACGATTGGAACTAGCATAATGAATATAATAAGAGAACAATTGCCTTACACATTAGATGAATTTGATTCAAGAAGTCTAGGCCAACGGTATAGAGGGAAGGTGAGAGAAAACTTTCATTTAGGTGATGAAATTGTAATGATTACCACTGATCGAGTATCTGCATTTGACCATGTTTTGGGGACTATACCATTCAAGGGTCAGATATTAACTGAAATTGCAAAATTTTGGTTTGAAAAGACTCGAAATATTGCTCCTAATCATATTATTTCTTATCCTGATCCACAAGTAATAGTTGCCCAAAAGGCAGATACACTTCCTGTAGAAGTAATTGTCAGAGGATATATTACTGGTAGTCTCTGGCGAGAATATAAAGAGGGTATCAATGGTCAGTATGGTTTTATGCTTTCCAATGGTTTGAAAAAAAATGAGCTGTTCACAACTCCAATCCTGACACCCTCAACAAAAGCTCAATATGGTTTACACGATGAGCCTATTACACGGCAAGATATTGTGGATGGACTTGTAGATGAAAAAATTTATGCTCAAGCAGAAACTTATGCTCTTGAACTTTTTTCAGCTGGTCAAGAGTGGGCATCACAACGGGGCTTGATTTTGGTAGATACAAAATATGAATTTGGAATTGTAGATGGAGAGTTGATTATTATTGATGAAATTCATACTCCTGATTCAAGCCGGTACTGGATTGCATCAGAGTATAAAAAACGATTTAATGCTAATGAAAATCAGAAGATGCTGGATAAAGAAAATATCCGTCAGTGGCTTATTGAAAGAGGATTTTCTGGTGCTGGAACGCCTCCAACCCTCACGGATGAAATACGGATTACACTTGCAGAACAATATGTTGAACTATATAATCAGCTTACTGGCCAAGATTTTATTCCGGAAGTAGGAGAAGTTAAAAAAAGGATTGAAAATAACCTTGAAGAAGCAGGAATATATGCATGATTGCACCTGAAGGTAAAATTATTCTTATACCTCTCTTTTTGCTGGTACTTGTTGGTATTGGTGTGTATATGGTTAGTCCTTCAATAAGCTTGCAATGGATTAATCTGATATTAGCTATATCAACGTTTTTCTCGCTCTATTTTTTTAGAGATCCCCAGCGTATACCACCGAATTTTAATGGGTTCCTTTCACCCGCAGATGGGAAAATAGTTCAAATTATTGATGTACAAGATGATGAGATTGGTAATGCAATAATGATTTCTATATTTCTATCAATTTTTAATGTTCATAGTCAGCGCGTGCCATTATCAGGGAAGGTTATCTCAAAACGCTATATTCCAGGTAAATTTTTGATGGCCTTTAATCATAAAGCCTCAATGGATAATGAACAGACCTTGGTTACATTTGTAGCTGATAATGGTAAAAAATATAAAATCAAGCAGATTGCGGGGTTAATTGCCAGACGAATTCTAAATTATATGGAACCAGAAAATATGGTGCAAAGAGGAGATCGTCTTGGCTTTATACGCTTTGGTTCTCGAGTAGATATTATTTTACCAGCAGATTTTCAAATAGATGTTATTGAAGGTGATGTGGTCAAAGGGAATAAAACAATTATTGGGAGATTTTAGTGAGAATTAAACAACATCTTCCAAGCATATTTACCATGATCAATTTATTTTTAGGTTTTCTGGCTATAATCTATATTATGTCTGGAAAGTATTTTATTGCCTGCTATTTCATTCTTGCCGCAGGTGCTTTTGATTCTGTAGATGGTAAAATTGCTCGATTAATAGGTATACCTACAAATTTTGGTAAAGAGATCGACTCATTGGCAGATATGGTATCTTTCTGTCTGGCACCTTCTATTTTGGTATATTCCATATACACCCAAAATATGCCGGGAATTTCAGGTGAGATTATTGCTTCAGCTCCTCTTATTATGGGGGCTATACGTTTAGCAAGATTTAATACAGAAGAACATGATGCACTATCAACAGATTTTACAGGCCTACCTACTCCTATGAATGCATTGTCAATTGCATCTTTAGTACTTTTTATTGAACATATTAAAATTGATAACCCAGAATATTCACAGCCTCGCCTATTGTTACCACTCATACTTTCTCTATCATATTTAATGGTGAGTCGGGTCCATTATGCTAAATTCCCACTATTAAACTTAAATTCAGGTAGACAGAATACCATGCGTTTATTAGGGATTCTCATTTTCGTAGTGACCTTCATTGGGTCTATATTTATTGGTTATCCTTACCAGGTATTAGCTGGATTTGTTAGTTTTTATATCCTTAGTGGAATTTTTAAACATATCATTACATTGGGCAACATTTCACCAATAAATCGGGAAACTTAAATGAAAGCAAAAATATATATCAGCTATAAAGAAGGTATCCTAGATCCTCAGGGAAAAACAGTTAACCATGCTTTAGATGCAATTGGGATTAAAAAAATCAATTCTGTTCGTATGGGAAAGTATATAGAGATGGACTTTAATGATATAACTCAGGATAAGGCTGCAAAAATTACAGATGAATCATGTCGGAAGCTTTTGGCGAATCCAAATACTGAAACCTACATATTTGAAATAGTTGAGTAATAATGCATTTTGCAGTAATTGTATTTCCTGGCTCTAATTGTGATCATGATGCATATCATGTCTTTCGGCATATTTTGGAAACTCCAGTTGATTTTGTCTGGCATCGTAGTACAGATTTGAAAAAATATGATGGAATCCTAATACCAGGGGGATTTAGTTATGGTGATTATCTTCGAACAGGAGCCATAGCCAGATTTTCACCCATTATGGAATCTGTGATTAAGGAAGCCAATAGAGGAAAATTAGTTATTGGAATATGTAATGGATTTCAGATTTTAGTTGAATCAGATTTATTGCCAGGTGCTCTTATAATAAATCAAAAAATAAGATTTTTAAGCCAAAATGTTTCCCTAGAGGTTGAAAGTATAGACTCAATTTATACTCGGTCATTTGTTAAAGGTGATATTCTCAAAATGCCCATTGCACATAAACAGGGGAATTATATAGCAGATGGTGAGACATTAAAAATGTTGCAGGATCAGGATAGAATAGCATTTCGATATAGTGAGAAAAAGGATGGTAATCCGAATGGAAGCACGGACAGGATTGCAGGGATATTAAATAAAAAACGCAATGTATTAGGAATGATGCCTCATCCAGAACGTGCAGCAGAGTCCATTTTAGGTTCTGAAGATGGATTGCAAATTTTTAAATCGATGTTAGGAGTATCGTGATGAATGCAAATCAAAAACGATCTATTGGATTTATTTTTCTTGTACTCTTTTTTGGGGTGATTTCTGGATCAATTCTAAGCCAATTTATAGGCTCTTTATTCCCAGAAGGAGTAGTAAAAGATTTTTTTCTGACTAGTAAGTCAATAGGTTGGGGAATTACCCCTAACAACTGGATTGATTTATTTGTAATACGTATAAAAACAGGTTTTTTTATAGATATAAGTGTAGTCAGTATAATTGGTATCGGGATCGCATGGTATTTTTTAAGATATTTTAAATAGGAGATGGTATGAGTGTAGGTCCTTGGCAAATTATAATAATAATATTAGCAATTATCATTTTATTCGGAGGAAAAAAAATACCAGAATTGGCTCGTAATTTTGGATTTGGATTAAAAGAATTTAAAAAAGCTACCCAAGGAATTAAGGATGAATTATAAGAAACAGCTGATGAACTTGAACAAACGGCCACCAAAGATGATAATTAGTTCAAAGATCCAACTAGTATTGCATCACTTTGTATAAATAAGTGTTTATTAAATGGAATTTGGACATCCCTATTTCCTGTTTTTACTTCTTATCCTGCCCATATTGACTCTGTGGTATTTTAAAAAAGGTCATTCGTTGGAGGCCACAATACGTTTTTCCAACCTTGATTTGATTCCAGAAAGTATAATTCGAAATGGTCAGATAAGGAATATCTTTTTTATTCTAGGAAGATTGTTAATCATGTTATTAATAATTTTGGCATTGGCACGTCCCAGGTTATCAGATACAATATGGAAAACTAAAACAGAGATCATTGATATCCTTTTGATCATTGATCAGTCTTCTTCAATGCTGGCTCAAGATTTTATACCCAATCGACTTGAAGCAGCCAAGGAAGTAGCTAAATCATTTATTAAGTCTAGAGAAGGTGACCGATTAGGGCTCATTGTTTTTGCAGGTGAATCATATATTCAATGTCCACTTACCACTGATATCAATATTTTACTGGAATTCACTGATGAAATAGAGATCATAGATCGTGAGCACGATGGAACTGCTATTGGAATGGCAATTGCAAATGGAATTAATCGTCTACGTGATAGTAAAACGGAATCTAAAACCATAGTATTACTATCTGATGGAAGCAATAATCAGGGTGAGCTTGAGCCTGTAACTGCAGCAGAATTGGCATCAAAATTTGATATTAAAATCTACACAGTGGCTGCAGGGACACAGGGGTTAGCACCATATCCCGTTACTGATGCTTGGGGAAGACAGGCTCTGCAAAAGGTACAAGTTGATGTAGATGAAGAGAGTTTAAAGGAAATTGCTGATATTACAGGTGGAAAGTTTTTTAGAGCCACTGATAATGAAACCCTCAAAAATGTCTATGATGCAATAGATAAACTGGAACGTACAGAAATTGAGGTAACAGAATATCAGAATTATACAGAACTATATAGTTGGCTTACAATCCCAGCCACATTTGCTTCAATCATTTTTATTTTCCTATCTAGAGGATTATTTCATAGACTATACTAATGGTACGATATACACATCCTGAAATGTTCTATCTTTTCGTTCCATTGATAATGGTTTTTATTTGGTATGTTTACCAGGGTCGAAAACTACGTATGTCTTTAGAGAATCTAGGGTGTGAACAGGTAAAAAAATTCCTTTTAAATAGAGTTAAGCATTCAAATATCCGTCTACGTTCTAGATTAATTATACTTGGGATTATTTTTGTTTTAGTAGCTTCAACAGGTCCTCAAATAGGAATGAAACTTACCGAACTGAACCGAAAAGGTGTTGATATCTTTATCCTTATGGATACCTCAATGAGTATGAACGCAGTGGATGTAAAACCTTCGCGTATGGAAAAAGCTCAATATGAATTGAACCGACTCATCAACAATCTGGAGGGTGATAGAGTTGGTTTGATTGCATTTGCAGGCACTTCACATTTACATTGTCCGCTAACTGAAGACTATTCTGCAGCACGATTATTTTTGAATATGATGGATACAGACCTTATTGCCACCCAGGGAACGGATTTGGCAGTTGCAATACAATTAGCGCTTGACCATGTTGAAAAGGAAGATAAAAAATACAAAGTATTGATTCTGGTTTCTGATGGTGAAGATCATCAGGGAGATGCTATTGACCTTGCGGAACAAGCCAAGGACTTAGGCATTATTATACATACTCTAGGTGTGGGTACGCCTGCAGGCGGACCTATTCCTATTTATGATGAAAAAGGCAATAGACAGGAGTTTAAGAGAAATAATAAGGGGCATGTTGTCACCAGTATACTTAATGAAGCCACATTAAATGAGATTGCCCGAGTTACGGGGGGAGTCTATCTTCGAGTAGAGAATCAGATGAATGCCATTGTGCCTCTTTTACATGAAATTGATCAGATGGAAAAAAGAGAAATAAAATCACATGTTTTTTCCAAGTATGAAGATCGTTATCAAGTCTTTCTAATCATTGGTTTTTTCCTATTATTAGCAGAATTTATTATTCCAACTCGGACTGAAAAAGAAATAGTCTGGGAGGGGAGATTCAGTAGAATGAGTTAATATAAGAATGAATTTAAAAAGAATATTTATAATATTAATTTGTTTGTTGATGGAAATCTTTGCACAGCAGAAGGAAATTCTTCAGCCTGTCCCAACTCAGGAATCAATCCCATCAAATATGCCTAAAGAAGAAAAAAATCTTGAGTATGAGTTGGCTCTCAAAGAATACAATAAACTCCTAAGAAAATATCCTGATAAAAAAGAACTCTATTACAATTTGGGGAATCTCAATTATCTTAGTGGCGATACAGAAACTGCATTGCAGAATTACAAAAATTCTTTAATAGGTTCTAGTCCTCAACAAAAAGCACACACCTTATACAATATGGGGAATACCATGTATCAGATGGGGGACTTACAGAAAAGTGTAGAGCTATTTAAAGAAGCGCTACTCTTATCTCCCAGTGATGAGGACATCCGTCACAATTTCGAATTGAGCAAAATGATGTTGGAACAGCAACCGCCACAAGAACAACAAAATCAAAGTCAGGATGGTGAAGACGGAGAAAAAGAAAAGGAACAGAATCAGGAAAATCAACAATCTTATGAGGGGGAAGAACAGAAGGAAAAAATCGAGAATAGTAAGGATAATGAGGAAAAGCAATCCAAAGAGCAGGAGCAGTCACAAAATGAAGAGGGGAACAAAGAAAGTGATGAGGAACAATCTCAAGGTCAGGAAAAAGAAGATAAGGATCAAGTTGTAGAACAGAAAGAACAATCTGAATCACAGGCTATGGATGAGAATGAAAAACAGCTTGGCAAGGAAGAAGCTGAAGCTATTTTAAATGCGCTAAAAGCTGACGAATCTAATTTGAAACCCCGTAGATACAAGACATCAGAAATAATAAAATTGGAGAAAGACTGGTGATCCGAATAGTCATCATTTTTCTTTTAACTACTTTAATCTGGGCGGATGGAACAATTAAAGTCGATGTGGATCGAAGAAGAATAAATGAGGGTGATTCTGTTCTATTAACAATCACTGCTTCCAATATGTCAGAAGATCCAGTTATAAATCTGCCTAAAATGGTGGATTTTAAAGTTGTAAGTGGTCCCAGTCAGTCGAGTTCAACAAATGTTCAATTTATAAATGGTAAGATGACAAAAAAAAACACCATTGCTTATACCTGGACATTGATACCAATCAAAACTGGTCAGTTGTCAGTACCAGCCTTAAAAATTAAGACAGACAAAAGATTTTTTACTTCATCACCCATTACTATTATAGTGTCAAAAAGAGGACCCTCCCAAACTGGTATAAAACCTCAGTTTTTCATTGAAGCGGATGTGGATAACAGAAAGCCATATAGAGGGCAACAGGTTACTCTCTCTTATATTTTATATACCCAAGTAGATGTAAGCAGTTTTGATGATGAATTACCCAAATTTAGAGGTTTTTGGACTGAGGAGTTATTTGCAGCAAAGAATTTGCAATTGATGGAAGTTCAGAAAAATGATAGTAAATATTATGCTGCAACAATAAAAAAAATGGCGCTTTTCCCTACACAGTCAGGGAAACTAATTATTGATCCATTAACAGCTGTTATTGGCATCCGGGACAAACAGCAGAGGTGGAATGATTTTAGCCTTTTTGGGCCACCATCAAAAAAATATACAATTGCCACCAATCGAATTGAGTTAAATGTTCAGCCTATCCCTAATAGAACAACAGGTAAAGTTTCAGCTATTGTGGGGAATTGGAATATACGATCCAGTATCAGCACAACGAATCTAATTCAGGATGAAGCAGTTACTTTCCAAATCAAAATAAATGGAACTGGTAATATTCAGACTGTAGATTTATCAAATATTTCTTTTCCAAATGAGCTAGAAGTATTTGAACCTAAAATTCAGACAAAAGGGAATCCTCTCAGGGATAAAATTGGTGGTGAAAAAACATTTGAATGGGTACTTATTCCTAGGTACCCAGGTGTAATAATTATACCGGAATTTCAATTAAATTATTTTGATACTGATAAACAACTATGGTTGACAAAATCAACGATGCCCCATAGATTAAAAGCTTCACCTAATGAAAAAGCAGCTATCTCACCTATTGGTTTATCAAAAGAAGAAGTTACTCTTGTAGGCAAAGATATACGTTTTATTGATGAATCTGCTCCAAAATGGCGTAAAAAAAATAGAGGGTTGATAACAAGAACATCATTAACTCTACTATTCTTATCTGCTATGATATTTGCCTTTCCACGTGTCCATCATTATTCGAGACAAAGAATGGATAAAACAGCAGGAGGTAGACAGGCAAAACAGGCCCTTAAATTTGCTACAAAAATTCTTAAAACAGGAAGTGAATCACAAGAAAAAACATATACTGAAATTTTTAAAGCGGTAACTACTTACATTAATATGAAAACTGGTGCAAGTAGAGTAGAATATTCTACTGATGAGATAATGAAAATTTTGGGTATGCATGTTCAAAGTGACAAATTTTATGAAATCGAAGATATTTTATATCGAGGTGAAACAATAAGATTTTCTCCAGTATCATCTAAAGGTATTCATGCAGATAATTTAAAAGTAATAACATTATTAAAACAGATAGATGAAAATTGGGTATAGAATAGTTCTAATTATACTATTTTTATCTGTCGTCTTATTAGCTGAGCAAATTGGGACTTCACTTACTTATAAGAATGGAATAGATGCATATCGTAAAGGACAGTATGAGTTAGCAATACAGGAATTTGAAACAATTCTATCGAATGACTTGGAATCCTCTGAAATATATTATAATTTAGGTAATGCATTTTATCGTTCAGGTAATATTGCAGGAGCAGTCTGGGCATATGAAAGTTGCCTTAAAATATACCCAACTCATAATAATGCCAATTACAATATAAAAATAGCCAACTTAAATGTTGTTGATAAAATGGATTTACCTGAACCGCCTTTTTATTTAAAATGGTATTTGAGTGTCAAGAAAAGGTTTATTCCATCTACCTGGATTAATATATCTCTTTTTACACTATTATTAAATGCTACTTTAATAGGTATTATCAGAATGACTTCATTATCAATACTGGGAATGCTACAAGGAATCATAATTCCTGTTTTATTGGGGTCATTGTTTTTGACCTTGCATTCTGCTTGGACAGAAAATTCTTATGACTTAGGTATTATATACGCGACAGATGTTGAAGTACGTTCAGAACCTAATGTTTATTCAATTCGTCTTTTTGAAGTGCATGAGGGATTAAAAGTTGCAGTCAACCAAAGAAAAAATGAATGGATTGAGATTGAGCTTTTGGATGGAAAAACTGGATGGATTGAAAATAAGCATATACGTTTAATACAATGAGATTAATTCTAAGATAGATTACCTTGTGATAGTTTACTAAATTTAAGTTGCTAAAATAGATTAAATAGAGGGGAAAATGTCAGGACATAGTAAATGGTCAACAATTAAACGTAAAAAAGGTGCCGCAGATGCAAAACGTGGAGTTGTGTTTACACAGGTTTCTAAAGATATTACCTTGGCAGCTCGAGAGGGCGGTAGTGATCCAGAAATGAATCCAGCTTTACGTTTGGCAATAAAGAAAGCAAAAATTGCAAATATGCCATCGGCGAATATAGATCGTGCAATTAATAAAGGGATTGGTAATCTGCCAGGAGTTAAATATGAAAATTATACATATGAAGGATATGGACCTGGAGGCGTTGCTATCCTTATAGAAGTAATGACAGATAATAAAAATCGTACAGTTCCGGATATCCGTCATATCATGTCTAAAAATGGAGGGAATCTGGGTGAATCTGGTTGTGTAAATTGGATGTTTGAAAAAAAAGGTACTATTACTATATTAAAAAATGGAATTAATGAAGATGATGTTCTGGAAAAATTACTTGAACTGGGAGCTGATGATTTTGAATTGGGGAATGATGTTATAGAAATCACAACATCTTTGGAAGCATTTGGTGATGTAAGCTGTGGTTTGGAAAAAGAGGGGTATGAAATTGAAGGAGAAGTGGGACTTACGCCATCAAATTCTATTAATGTGACTGGCAATGATGCAAAACAATTATTACAGCTCCTTGAAAAACTTGAAGATCACGAAGATATCCAGAAAGTGTATTCAAATTTTGACCTTGATGAATCTGAATTGGGTTCTCTGGTTTAGTTGAAAATTATTGGAATAGATCCGGGGCTTGTACAAACAGGATTTGGTATTATAAATGTAATAGATAATGAGTTATCTCTTATAGATTATGGAATAATCAAACCAGATCCGAACGATAGTCTTTCTAATAGATTATTCACCATTTATAATGATGTATGTAATATCGCCTCTAGATATAAGCCTCATATATTTGCCATTGAAGAAGTATTTTATGGGAAAAATGTTAAATCTGCTATGCGTCTCGGACAAGCTCGTGGGGCAGCAATGGTAGCTGCTGCATCCGTAGGAACTCCAATATATGAATACTCTGCCCGAAAAGTGAAACAATCTATAACGGGTAATGGGAATGCACATAAGTCTCAGATACAGTTTATGGTAAAAACAAAGTTGAAAATGGACCAAGTCCCAGAGCCTACGGATGCAGCAGATGCACTTGCCATTGCGTTATGTCATGATCATCAATTCAAGATGGCAGATTTATGATTGTCACAATTAAAGGTATTCTTACACAGAAAAGACCGGATGAAATAATAATTGATATCCATGGATTGGGTTATGCATGTCATATTTCTATCAATACCTTTGATAATCTTCCAGACCTTGGGAAAGAGGTATCTTTGTTAACATACTTCAATGTTACAGAAAATAGTCAACAGCTTTTTGCATTCTCTGAGGTAACAGAAAGAGAACTGTTTATCATGCTGATTGGTGTATCTGGGATTGGTCCCAAAACGGCCATTGTACTATTATCTGCAGTATCTCCAGATGAATTTAAAAGAAGATTAATCGCAGGCGAAGTTAACATGTTGACTGCATTACCAGGGATTGGCCCAAAGACTGCTCGAAGAATTATTGTTGAACTAAAAGATAAATTTGTTAAACTGCCAAGTTATGATTTACCCAAAGAAAATTCAGATGATCAGCCAGAAGTAAGTGACGCATATGAAGCACTTCTTGCATTAGGCTTCCAAATGAAAGATATTCGGAATGCGATTACTACTATTCAGAATAAGGATATAGATATGAATACAGAAGAAATAATTAAAGAGGCATTAATCGAATTACGATGATACAGGGAGTATTAAACCAAACAATTAAAAAAACAGCCCTATATAATGCACACGCTGATTTAGGAGCAAAATTAATTCCATTTAACGGATTTTTCATGCCCGTTGCCTACCCTGGGGGTATTCAGTCAGAATATTTTGCAGTGCGGAATGTTGTTGGAATTTTTGATATTTCACATATGGGAGAATTCTTTATCAATGGCAATTCTGCAGAAGCATTCCTGCAGAAAATAACGATCAATAATGTTGGTAAGATGAAAGTTGGTGATGCCCAATATTCAGCTATGTGCTATCCTGATGGAGGTATTGTAGATGATCTAATTATTTATAGGAAACCCGATGGTTATTTTATGGTAGTGAATGCTGCAAATATCAATAAAGATTTTGATTGGCTCAACAAAAATATTATAAAGGATGTAAATGTAGTAAATTTATCAGAGACCTACTCTCTAATTGCTATCCAGGGACCTGAATCAAGAGATATATTAAGTAAATTTACTGATGTTGAATTAGATATGCCCTTTTATTCATATCAGGATTGTGTGGTTGAAGGGTTTTCTGTCATGGTAAGTCGAACTGGTTATACTGGAGAACTTGGTTTTGAAATTTATGGAAATGCGGATCAATTATTACATATCTGGGATACTTTAATCAGTTCAGGTGTTAAGCCTGTAGGTTTGGCGGCACGTGATATACTTCGTATGGAAATGAAATACTGTCTATATGGAAATGATATTGATAAATCAACTAATCCCATTGAAGCTGGCCTCAGTTGGATAACAGATTTTTCAAAAGGTAGTTTTGTAGGTAAAGATTCTTTATTGAGAATAAAAGAAAATGGAACTAAAAGACAACTAACTGCATTTATGATGGAAGAACGTGGGATTCCTCGTCAGGGGTATGAAGTTTTCATAAACTCTCAAAAAATTGGGTACGTAACAAGTGGGACACAATCCCCAAAACTAAAAAAAGGGATTGGTCTTGCTTATATAGATTCTCTTTACCATAAGTCCGGTAATAAGATTGCCATCAGTATACGTGGTCAGTTAGTACCAGCTCGAATCATCAGTCCACCATTTATTAAGGACACATCGCTTTATCATTAAATTATTTATTTCTAAAAAATGAATTACCGCAAACAGGAAGTAACAGGCATTCTTTTATGTGTATTGGCATTATGCATCTTTTTTAGTTTTCTAACCTATAATCCGCTTGAAACGCCCATGGGATTATCTCCTGAGATTGCACAGACAAACATCATGGGACTTTTTGGAATATATACCTCCTACTACCTAATGAAATTCTCGTTTGGATGGGGGACGTTCTTTCTTCCTATTATTATGGGACTTATTGGATTTAATCTTTTTTCAAGAAGAAATTTGGAACAGACCTGGCGATATTCTATATTTTTGACTGGACTTGGCATCTGGGCTGCTTTGCTTTTTGCTTGGATTGGTCAATATAAAGGAGGGATGTGGCAGGCAGAATACCCAGGACTGATTGGTTTTGTTTTGTGGAAATTTTTTATTGATATTTTTGGCATATTTGCTTCAGCACTTATCCATATTGTGGCTTTCATCTTGCTCCTAAGTGGATTATTCCATTTTTCTATCTATTCTACAATCACCTCTTTTATCAAGAACATGACAGTGAAGTGGGCTCATTGGCAAAAACAGAAAAAACTGGGAAAACTAATTGTTAAAAAGGAGGAGGATACATCTTCTATTACAACTTCAATTCCAGTTGAGGACGATAATCGCAAACTTAATAGTAATGATACAATACCCAAAGAAGATGTAGAATGCTCCGATATAGCTGATTCAGGAGATAAACAATTTGTATCAGATGCTAATGATGATATAAAATTAGAAAATCCTTCTGACCAAGGGGGAATTTATGAAAATATTGCAATAGAAGATGAAACAGAAATTGAAGAAGGTGATTTGGATGCAGACAAAGAACGCCAGACTAAATACCGCCAATATAAACTTCCAGTTCTGGATTATCTTCATAATCCTACAGAAATAAGGAATTCGCATTCTGAAGAGGAACTGAAGGAAAAAGCCAATCAGCTTATACATTCTTTGGAAACTTATGGAGTTGCAGGTCGGGTTGTTCGTATATCTCCTGGGCCAGTTATTACACTATTTGAAATTGAACCAGCTGAAGGTGTTAGGGTGAATAAATTTACTAATCTTTCTGATGATCTTGCACGAGTTATGAAAGCTCAAAGGGTAAGAATTATTGCACCAATACCCGGTTCGAAATCAGTTGGCATTGAATTGCCTAATGATAATCCCTCAACAGTTTTCCTAAAAAATATTATTAATTCGGAGCAGTTCATACAATCTATATCAAAACTTAGTATTGGTTTGGGTAAGACTACAACAGGAGATGCATATGTTTTTGATCTGGGCAATATGCCCCACATCCTTGTAGCAGGTGCTACAGGTGCCGGTAAGTCGGTTTGTATTAATACAATGATTATTTCAATCATATATAAGGCAAAACCCGATGAGGTAAAATTTATTCTTATAGATCCAAAAAAATTAGAGTTAGCAACTTATAAATCCCTGGTAGGGTATCATCTGATAACTGCACCAAACTTAGATGAATATGTGATGACAACACCTGAAAACGCTGTGGGAATATTAGATTCAGCAATTGTTGAAATGGAAAGGCGGTTTCAGGTATTTGCTGATGCCAGAGTTAGAAATATTTCTGAATATCATGACCGTAGGCAAGAAGACTCTGAATTGGAAAATATTCCTTTTGTGGTTGTCATCATTGATGAATTGGCAGACTTAATGCTGACTTCAGGCAGGGCTATTGAGGAACCAATTACTCGTTTAGCTCAAAAAGCCCGTGCTGTGGGTATCCATCTTATTGTGGCTACACAGCGACCATCAGTAGATGTTATTACTGGAGTGATAAAATCCAATTTTCCAGCAAGAATTGCGTTTCAAGTTTCATCCAAAATTGATTCTCGTACCATTATTGATCAAATGGGAGCAGAAAAATTATTAGGTAGAGGAGATATGCTATTTCTTCTTCCTGGAACAGCATCTCCTATTCGTTTGCATAATGCCTTTGTAACCCTTGATGAAATTGAAGGCGTTATGGAGCATATTGTGAGTCAGCCCAAACCAAATGAAGTCTTGCTCCCTGAAACACGAAAAGAAAAGTTAGATGGAGGATTTATATTAGATGAAGATAAGGATGATCTCTTAAAAGATGCTGCTATACTTGTTATACAGAACCAACAGGCATCTGTTTCACTACTGCAAAGGAAATTTAGGATTGGGTATAGCCGTGCAGGTAGACTCATTGATGAACTTGAATCTTTAGGAATTATTAGTGGGTACAGTGGTAGTAAAGCAAGGGAAGTTTTGGTTGATGAATCGTATTTAGATACAATATTTTTGTGATTAAATATATCATTTTTATTTCAATTTGTTTTGCTACAACTCCCATTGATAAATGGATTGGTGTACATGCAAAAATACTTAAACATGATATTAAATCAATTTCATTTAAACTTAAGATTTATTCTGAATTGTTTAAAACTCCAGAAGATAGTGTAATATTAGGTAAAATTACAGTTGGTAACAAAAAACAGTTTCGATTTGAAATGGGTCCCCGTACGATTGTTTCTGATGGCATAGTTTGGAAAAGCTATGATAAAAGATCTAACCAGATATTTATTCAGAAACCAGATAAAAAATTGGAGAAATTATTATTTATATGGACAAAATATAAAAGAATGAAAACATTGCCATTTAATTTGGAGGAAGATGGAGGATATCGCCTAAAATTAATGGGGGAAGACAATGATATTCGTGCTTATTTCCATTCTGATTCTGATGAACTGAAATTAATTAGAATTATACAGAGTGAGATTAAATCAGAGATTACCTTAATTTCTTTAGCGAGTGAAAATGTGCTTAATTTAGATATTGGTAACAAAAATAGTATAATATTTGATTTTAGATGAAAGAAAATAGAAAAATTGGAATGGTTCAACTTGCAAAAAATCCTAAATCAATTATTGGTGTATTTATCAGTATTACAGGCATTTATTGGGCTTTTATAGATTTTAATGTCAGTGATTTTATATTATCTATCCATCAAATTGATTATATATATTTAATATTTGCGACTATATTTTTATGGAGCTCAGTTTGGTTGAGAGCTGTTCGTTGGAAATTACTATTTCATAAAAAAGATTCTCCTTCTATTGCGTCACTTTACGAAGCTGAAATGATTGGATATTTTGGGAATAATGTTCTCCCACTGCGTCTAGGGGAATTATTAAGATCCTATATTGTGGGGAAAGAAAATTCATTATCAAAGAGTTTCGTCTTTGGGACAGTTATACTTGAACGATTGATGGATACATTGACCCTAGCATTGTTTGGATTATTATTATTATTAATTTATCCACTAGAAAGTGATTTTAAAGAAAATATTTTGTTAATAGTTATTATAGCATTTAGTGTTATAGTTATAATGTTTTTTGTTTTACAAAACATTAATTTGAATAAAACTGAAAATCGGTTATTGATTATTATTAGAAGAATTCTCGATGGACTTTTATCGATAAGGAAAGATAGGCTTTTACCAATTATAATGACTAGTTTGTTCATCTGGTGTATTTATTTATTGGATGTATATCTTGTACAAAAGGCTTTTCAGTTTGACTTGAGTATGTCACAGATATTGACAGTGCTGGTTGTTTCTTCTATGGCACTTTCTATACCATCTGCGCCTGGTATGTTTGGAACTTTTCATGCTGCTGTAAAATATACAATGGTAGATTTATTTACATATTCCGCCAGTGATGGGAATTCATTTGCTATTTTATTGCATGCCTATGGATTTATTCTGTTTACTATATTTGGGGCGTATTATTTTATGAAGAGTCAGTTTCATGAGCATGCAATCAGTATAGTTTTACAAGAAGATATAAAGAATCATCGTTAGTTTTAAATTATTTAAAAATTGTAACTTAATCTATGCTTTAAAGAGTTTATTTC
>Ga0187827_10000203_pt1 | contig 94320 bp, 88 predicted proteins | sample ETNtaG_39_FD_167969 | JGI IMG/M metagenome (GOLD analysis project Ga0187827, IMG submission 167969) | Marine microbial and viral communities from oxygen minimum zone, Eastern Pacific Ocean - ETNP2014_SV_150_PacBio MetaG (Illumina Assembly) | ecosystem: Environmental > Aquatic > Marine > Hypoxic... | reverse complement strand
CGTTGACCTTCGGCAAAAGCATGGCCATCTTCTCGGCAATCTCGGAGGACGGTGTGATCGGATAGCCGGCGAAGAAACGGCAACCTGCGGCGATGGCGCCGAAGGCACAGGCATGATTGCCCTGGATGCCGCGCAGACCGGGCTTCATGCTACCGCCTCCGCGACATAGGAATGTCGCACGGCTATTGCAAAATCGGGGCAGAGCCATTCGCAGAGGCGACAGCCGGTGCAAGCCTTCCGGTCTATTAACACCACCACTTGCTCTGAATTGAGCGCAAGGCAGCGCTCAGGGCAGATGCGCACGCAAATATCGCAGCCCTTGCACCATTCGGGAACGATCTCGATATCGAGTTGCTCGCCCGCTCCCGGCCTGGCTCGTGATATCATATCGGGCAATTCCGGCGCGGTTGGAGCCTCACCGTCGCGCCTACCTGACACCCAATCGCGGCCCTCATCAAAGGCGGCACGATTGACCTTGACGGTCTTAGGTGGCACGAAGCGCGAGAGGGTCCCGCGCCACTCGTCCTCGGAGAACGGCAGCTTGGTCGAGAGAGCGCCGAGCAGAACCGTATTAGCCGCGCGCTCGTTGCCAAGCTCGCGTGCCATGCCGCTAGCATCCAGCGCATAGCCTTCGGCAACCTGCTCGATCACTTCGGCAGGGGCGCCCTCGACATAGCTCGATGTAGCACCGACGCGGCGGTCACGACAGGAGAACGGTGGCACAATGCGCTTGGTGTCGGCGATCAACACACCATGCTCAGGCTCGAGATAGTCAAGCCAACGCAAGGCCTCAGCCCATTCGAGCGCGATCAGTAGATCAGCCTTGCCTTTGGGAATAGTTGGCGACCAGACCTGTTCGCCAAAGCGCACATGGCTGAACACGGCGCCGCCGCGCTTGGCCATACCGTGCACCTCGCTCTGCTTGACAGCGAGCCCACGCTCCTGGCACAGCGTCGCCAGGACCTTCGAAAGCATGATCACGCCCTGGCCGCCGACGCCGACGATGAGAACGTTGGTGGGCTCGGACATCACTCAGGCCGAGGCCGCAACCGTCGCCTCTGGGACGGTTATACAGCCACTGGTGCAGAGCTGAGCGCAGAGCGTACAGCCGATGCACATTTCCTCATCGATACACACCTTGTGATGGCCCTCAAATAAGGTATCGGACCAAGTAATAGCTGGGCATCCGATGTTCATGCAGGCCTGACAAGCGGTACAGTTCTCCTCCTTCACATTTAGTGCCGGACCCTTGATCTTAACCGGATCAAGCACGCACGGGCGATCAGCAATGACCACAGAGACACCCTCAAAAGCGATGGCATCGGCGCAAGTGCGCTGCACGTCTGACATGTCGTAGGGATCAACGTGGCGGACGAACTCGACGCCGAGCGCACGCACGATCTTCTCGTAATCAACCGCTGTCACTTCCTCTCCGGCCAGGGTGCGCCCGGTGCCGGGATGATCCTGGCCGCCGGTCATCGCCGTGATGTGATTATCCAGCAATAGCACGGTGATGTTGGCCTGGTTATAAATCGCGTCAATCAGCGGCGGGATACCGGAATGGAGGAAGGTCGAATCGCCGATGGTGGCGACAATCGGCTTTTCTTCTGTGCCCGACATGGCCATGCCTACCGCATTGCCTATCCCTGAGCCCATGGCAACAGTGGTGTCGATCGCCTGCAAAGGGTCGAGCGCCGCCAGCGTATAGCAGCCAATGTCGCCGGTGATGCGCGCACCGAGATTGCGCGCGGTGAAATAGGAGGTCATATGCGGGCAGCCAGCGCAGAGCACTGGCGGGCGGGCAAGCTCGGCCACAGCATCAAGTGCCAGGGGCGCGTCCTCGGCCGGGATCAAACCCGCCTCGGCCAGCGCGCCGCGCACGATCTCAGGCGACAGCTCGCCCGCGCGCGGTACGAAATCCTTACCTTCGATGACAATGCCCATAGCGCGGATCTCTGTCTCAAGTAGTGGCTCGAGTTCCTCGACCACGATCACGCGCGTGACCGAGTCACAGAACTTGCGCACGGTCTCACGGGCCAACGGATAGGACGCACCGAGCTTGAGCACGTGTGCGTCAGGCGCCACCTCTTTGACATAGGCATAGGCCGTGCTGTGGGTGATGATTCCGTAATCGGTGCTACCCTTCTCCCAGCGCGTCAACGGCGAGTCGTCGAAGTAACGCTCCAGCGCGGCCTCGCGCTCCAGCACCAGCGGATGGCGGCGACGGGCATGAGCCGGGATAATCACGTTTTTGACCGGATCGTCGACAAACTCGCCGCCGTCCTTCTCCACGCGTGGTTGCAGCGACACGGTGCTGCGCGTGTGCGACAGTCTCGTCGTCGAGCGCAGGATCACCGGCGTGTCGAATTCCTCACTGATCTCGAAGGCAAGCGCGGTGAAGATGCGCGCTTCCTCCGCATCGGACGGCTCCAACACCGGCACCTGGGCAAACCGGGCGAAGAGCCGCGTGTCCTGCTCGTTCTGTGAAGAGTGGATGCCCGGATCGTCCGCTACCGCCAGCACCAGCCCGCCGTTGACACCGATATACGTCTGCGACATCAGCGCATCGGCAGCAACGTTGAGTCCCACATGCTTCATCGCCGAGAGCGCGCGTACGCCTGAGAACGAAGCGCCGATGGCGACATCGACCGCGACCTTCTCGTTAGTCGACCATTGCGCATGCACATCGTCGCGCGGATATTCTGCCAGGGCTTCAAGAATCTCGGTGCTCGGCGTACCGGGATAGGCCGCGGCGACGCGCACCCCACCTTCCCAGGCACCGCGCGCAATGGCTTCGTTTCCCGACAATGGCGCGGCACCCTCGTTCGGTAGCGCTGCTGCGTCCGGCACTGTCTTCTTTGTGTTTCCGCCCAAAACTTACCCTCTCACTCCGTCACATTATGTCTTCCTGCAACAAAGAAATTGTCCGCCGGAAGCGCGGTGCGGCCTTGATCTGGATCAAAGTTCGCCCCAGCAGGACGGAACGCCACCCTCCGGAAAGTATGTTTTCGAAGTGTGTCACATTTTTACAATGTTTTACCAGAAATGTATCACTTCTGGCAAAGGCAACATACTACACTGGGCTGTCACTGTCATCGGGCTGCCCGCTATAGTCATACTGTGGGCGGTAAGGACATACCAAACCTCGTCGCCATATCTTCCTCCTCAGCACTTACAGCGACTGGAATGCTGACTGGATAGAACCGGGGATGCAGACGTCAGCGCCAAAGGGTCGGTGGTTCGAATTCCCCTTCAAATCAGACGACGGTCACGGTGCACGGTGTCTGGTCGTTCTCGAATAGCGCCCCATTGCATCGCTGAGAGCCATGCAACCCTCTGCATTTTTCGCGTAGAATCAACGACACTAAGCGACCGCGATAATCACAGAACACAGCACCTTATCTACCCCTTTTATCCAATATTAGCTTGTCCACCCGTTTCTCCATTTCAGGTTAGCAAGCATATTGCGGGATCACGTACGGCCCCTCCGGCACGAAAGCGACGTGGGGATCGCCCGTAGCCCCAACGCTTTCGGCAATAGCATCTTCGACCGAATAGATCATCTCAACGCCGGTCAGGGCGCGATCCTCACCGGTCAGGCCACTCGCATAAAGGCGCACGCGCCCGGCACGCATGGGCTTAAGCTGCTTTTCCGTTTGCCACTCGTCGACGGCAGCCTGGCGCTTGGCGAGCAGCGAGTCGAGAAACCCGTCCGGTCCCAACGCTAACAGGCGGCTTTGGGCATCGACGAATTCTTCCGAGCCCATGCCTTTGGCGCATTCGGATACAACAATCAAGGTGCCACCCAGTTCCAGAATGCCGAGCGGTCCGACCATGCCTTTGACGGTCTGATAGTAGGTGCTATCCAGCGGATAGCCGGCGCTGCTAGTCACGACAGTCCGGTAGCGGCGTGGAACCTTCAACTCCACGAAAGGGCGGGTGAACGCGACCGCCTGAAGGTGGCTTTCGACGACTTCACCGAAATTAACAAAGGATAGACGGCGGGCATCGTCGATCACCGCATTGACCGCCAGGACGCCGCCGACCATGCCGACGATTTCCAACTGATCCTGGTGCAGAGGGTTGCCCTCGAGAACGCCGTTGTCCGCGTTGGGATCTTCCATATAGCGTGCGCTGTGGAGGGTGGTGATGGTTTCAGCGTGAGCGATGCCAGGTGCGATCACTTTTCTGCCGCCGGAATAGCCAGCCATGAAATGGGGTTCAACAAGGCCTGTGACGATCCGGAGGTCGGCCTCCACGAAGCGCTTGTCGAGTCGCACCACATTGCCGCGGCTGGTATTGCCGACATGCACGTGCGCCGCATCATCTCTGGCAAAATGATTAACTACGCTAACAGTCTCGAGAACCCAGTCGTCACCGACGACGCGGCGCAGCTCCTCGCCCTCGTTTGGGGGATGCAGACCCGTTGCCACCAATACCGTGATCGCCTCCGGCGCCAAGTCGGCGTCGAGCAAGGTACGGATCAATGGCGGCAGAATGACTCCATTGGGGACCGGGCGCGTAACGTCACAAATCAAGATACAGGCGCTGCCTGCGCCTTGTGCCCGCAAGTGCAGAGGCGGTGCGCCAACCGGCCCAGCCAACGCCTTACCGACTGCGGTCAATGCATCTGGGAGCACAGGCATCTGTTGCTTTTCAAGGACGTCTGTCTGCCAGCCGGCATCGATTTCGACCGGCAGGGTGCCCTCGCCGTACAGTAACTCAACGTGCATCGATCGCCCTTAATATCCGCAGGGCGGCACAGGCCGCGCCATAGCCGTTGTCGATATTGACGGTGACAATGCCGGGGCTACAGCTTGTCAGTGAGGCCCGCAACGCAGTCTCACCTTCGTTTGCGACACCATAGCCTGTCGAGGTCGGCACGGCGACCACCACGCCTGGAACGAGACCACCAAGCACACTAACCAACGCCGCGTCCATACCGGCCACGGCAATGAGCACAGACATTTCACGCAGGCGGTCAACCTTGTCGAGTAGGCGCCAGAGTCCGGCCACACCGACATCAAAGACGAGTTCGCAGGACTCGCCAGAAAACGCTAGCGTGCGCGCCGCTTCGTAGCCCGGCCCAGCATCGGAGGTTCCGGCCGTTACTACCGCAACACGGCTTGCCCCTTTAGTCGGCACCTGCTCGCCGAAGACTGCCGTGCGCGATAGCGCATGATAATCGAGGGCATCCGCGTGATGTCCGGGCAGCGCCGCAAACCCCGCTTCATCGAGCCGCGTCAACAGCAGCGTGCGTCTATCCGCCGTCGCCTCATCGAGAATGTGCGCGATCTGTGCCGTGCTCTTGCCTGTGCAGAACACCGCCTCCGCCAGGCCGATGCGCGCGTGGCGATCCTTGTCGAACTCGACCTCGTGGGCGCCGCTCATGTGTCCTTCGGATGCAAGAAGGCACTGCCCATACGATAGGGCTCGAAACGCACGGGCAGCCGCGGTGCGGCGGGCCGCATGATGCTGGTAACCGCATCGCCGAGAGAGGCACAGTCGCCGAGCCGCGCCAGGCTGTCACCGTCGAGCTCGATCACCACCGCGTCGTTGCGCACCCGACAGCGCACAGTGCGCGACTGCAATTGCCGCCTGACAAACCGTTCTGCGGCGTCCACGGCCGTCAGCATATCGGCCTCGATGCGGATGCCCGTCTCGATGCGGCTCGATAGGCACGGCGAGGCCGGTAGCTCGACCACGTCATCAAGCCCGAGCGCCGCCGCAATATCGCGCACAACTGATTTGGAGATGCCGGCCTCGACGAAGGGATGGCGCACTTGGCGCTCGGCCGCCGCATCGAGGCCCGGGCGGTAGTCACCAAGATCGTCGATGTTGGCACCGGACACCACCGTGCGATCCGTGTGCCGGGCAATGCTGTCGTAAAGGCTTGTCTTACACCAATAACAGCGATTGACCGGATTGGCGAGATAGCGCTCGTCGTCGAACTCGCCGGCATCGACCACATGCAGGTCCCAGCCGTCACGGGTGGCGCGAGCGTGCACGCGCTCGGTTGCCACGGGCGGCACCGCAGGTGAGGTGGCGTGGAACATCTGGACAGCAACAGGTGACCGGCGGTGGGCGAAGGCGGCCAGGGTCATGCTGTCGACCCCACCGCTCACCGCCACTGCCACTGCCAAGGGCCCGATATCGTCTAGCACCGCAGCCAGCGCGTCATGCATCGTCATCACTTTCGCCCCGCACCTCCAAGGCCCATTTCTCGATCTGTCTTCGCAACCGCTCCCTTTGCGCCCGATCGCCGACATCGGCCAAATCCGCCATTTCGGCCTTGGCCGTCTGTTTGCCGTCGGGTCTTGCAACGATCTTAGCGCGAAAGGAGCCGCCTTCGCCGTCCATGACCGTTTCCCGGCGCGACAGCAGCACTCGGTTCTGTATCGTCCAGCGCAGGCCTATTGTTGCGGTTTCCGAAAAGCACGCAGCGGCTACCGCCTCGCGGGTCTCGGGCGGCGCCAGCACCTGTATGCGCGCGGCAAGACGCCCGCCCTTGCCGATGAAATCGCTCTGGGTGACATCCAGCACAGCATCGAGCGCCCGCAGACGGTCGAGGGCCAAAGCTAGATCCTCGGGGCTCTGGTCGTCCACATCGAAAGCAATCACAGCAACCTGATCGGCATCGCGCCGTGTTACCGATTCATAAAGCTGCGCCCGCAAAATGTTGCTACGTCCTTCGAGGGTCGCGGTGCCGAAGCCGTTGCCAACCGCGAGCAGCCGGCGGGGTGTCGGATCCGACGCTGCCTGGCTCGGCGCCAGATGCTTCAGGATCGCTGCCCCTGTCGGGGTAATGCGCTCGCCGTCGACGCCATCGTCAACAAGCGTCATATCACGCAACAAAATCAGTGTTGCCGGCGCCGGCACGGGAAACGTGCCGTGGGCGATGCGGACCATGCCGCGACCACGCGGCAGGGCACCACAACTCCAGCTCTGCACGCCCAGAGCCTCGATCAGCGCCGCAGAGACAGAAAGATCGACAATGGTGTCCAAGCCGCCGAGCTCGTGAAATTTGACCTCGTCGGCAACAATGCCATGGACCTCGGCTTCGGCCTCGGCCAGCAATGCCAATATGGCAAGCGCACGCTCACGTACGGTCGCCGACAGATCAGCCACCATTAAGGATTCGCGCACTTCTCTGACAACTGTCGAATGAGGCGGATCCGGACAGCTGACGCGAAAGCGTCTTCCGACCAACCTACCGTCATCATGAGCCAGAATGTTGGCCTCTACGGCGGGTAATTGTAGTGCTGCAACTGTTGTATCAACCAGAGACTTAAGGTCCGATCTGGCATCAACTATGGCAGCAACGAACATATCGCCTGCGACACCGCCCACGGCATCGAGATGGATGTGCATCAGGCAGCGTCGCGCAGAATGGGTCCCAAGGCATCACGAACCACCTCGGGACCGGCACCGCTGCAATGCGCATTTTCGCTCAAATGACGCCGCCAGGCGCGGCCGCCACGACAGCCCCGAAATAGACCCAGCATGTGCCGCGTGATACTGGCAAGCGGCACTCCCTCGGCGCACTGGCGCGTGATATACGGCAGCATGCTCTCGGCCACCGTATCGCGGCTCGCAACCGGGCTGGCATCGCCATAGATCCGCCCGTCCACCTCGGCCAGCAGATAGGGATTCTCGTATGCTGCACGGCCGAGCATGACGCCGTCGACAAGAGCGAGACGCGCAGCGGCCTCATCGAGCGTGGCGATACCACCATTGATGATGATCTCGAGCGCAGGAAAATCCCGCTTGAGCCGATAGACCCGCTCGTAGTTCAACGGTGGCACTTCGCGGTTTTGCTTCGGACAAAGGCCGCTGAGGATTGCCGAACGAGAATGGATGATGAAACTCCGCGCGCCCGCCTCGGCCACAGTGCCCACAAAATCGTCCAGAAATGCCACATCTGTGCGCTCGTCAACGCCAATGCGTGTCTTGACCGTGACCGGCAGCCCGCAACCTTCGATCATGGCCGAAACACAACGCGCCACCACCTCGGGCTCGGCCATCAAACATACCCCAATCTTGCGCTGCCGGACCCGGTTGCTGGGACAGCCGATATTGAGATTGATTTCGTCATAGCCCCAGGCCTCGGCAATAGCGGCGCAGCGCGCTAGGATCGCTGGGTTGTTTCCGCCCAGCTGCAAGGCAAGCGGATGCTCGCTGACGTCGAAGTCAAGCAGCCGCGCGCGATCGCCGTGAATCACGGCATCAGTCGTCACCATCTCGCTGTAGAGCACCGCACGCCGGCTGATGCGGCGCAGGAAATAGCGGTTATGGCGATCGGTCCGCGCCATCATGGGTGCCACGCAAAAGCGGCGGTCAAGCATCGCCCCTAGCCTCTACCCGGCCGCGCTCAATGATGTAGGCAGTGTCGATAAGATCCTCGGAGTGGGTCGAGTCCGATTCGGAGAGCAGGACTGACAGCCCCTGCTCCTTCAGCCCCAAAAGTACTTCGGCGAGGCGGCCAGCAAGCGCCGGCGCCACGCCCTCGAAAGGCTCGTCGAGGAGCACGAGCTTGGTGGCCGTCATCAAGGCTCGCGCCAGCGCCGCCAGCTTCTGCTGGCCACCAGAGAGTTGCATGGCGCGGCGCACAGCCAAATGCTCGACTTCCGGCATCAAGGCATAGATTCTGGCGATGCGATCCTCAGCATCATCAATACGGGTGGCCCAGGCAGGAACCAATATGTTTTCACGCACCGTAAGCTCCGGAACCAGGCGCCGATTCTCGGGCATGTAGCCGATACCGAGGCCGGCGCGCGCATGCGCAGGCATGGCGCCGAGATCACCACCATCGAAGGCTATGCTGCCGCCGCTGCGCGGGATCAACCCCATGACCGAACGCATGAACGTGGTCTTGCCAGCACCGTTGCGGCCCATCAGGGCGGTCAGGCTACCGGGTGCGACGTCGAGCGACACACCGTCGAGAATGGTCGCAGCGGCAATGCGGACATGCAGATCGCTGACGCTCAACATCGCTACCTACCGTCGCCTATGCAACTCGGAGCCAACAACATAGTTGCGCACGTCCGCATCGGCGAGCACTGTTTCGGGTGGCCCGTCGGCAATCACGCGACCGTCGTAGAACGCCAGAACCCGCTTGGCATAGCTCTCCACCACCTCCATATCGTGCTCAACAAAGAGGAGCGTCATGCCCTCACATTCCAGCGCTGCCATAATGGTATCCATCATGGCGCTCTTTTCATCAGCGCTGACGCCGCTGGTCGGCTCGTCAAGCAGCAACAGACTAGTCTCGCCGGCCATGGCCATGGCGATGTCGAGCAGCTTGCGCACGCCCTGAGGTAGCTTGCCAACAATCTGATCGCGATATTCGTCGATGGAGAACCGCGTCAGGACACCATCCGCCGAGGCAACGATGTCGGCGCCATAGAGCGGTCGCCAGCCACTGGGTCGGTCCGTGACAGCGATTCCGAGCGCGATCATCATATTGTCGAGCACGTTGAGTTTCGGAAATATCTGCGGAATCTGGAACGAGCGGTGGATGCCGAGACGCGTCACATGGCGCGGGCTGAGGTGGGTGATATCACGCCCGTCATGGCGAATGACGCCGGTGTCGGGCTTGAGGTATCCCGTGACCATGTTGACGAACGTGGTCTTACCGGCACCATTGGCGCCGATCACGCCAAGACGCTCACCGGCATCGACGGTGACCGAAACATCGTCGGCCGCGACCACCGCGCCAAAGCGCTTGTTGAGACCTTCTGTCGCCAGCACCGCCGCCATCTCAGGAGCGCTCCTTGGGCAGCCGAAAAATCGACCACAGGCCGCCCGGCAGAAACAGAATCACCAGCAACAATGTGCCGCCGAGCAACATCTGCCAGAAGTTCGGGGCGTACTGGAGCGCGTAGGTGCGCACTAGTTCGAAGATCAACGCGCCCACAAACGGCGCCGCGACGCTGCCGGTACCACTGAGGATGGCGACGAAAACAAATTCACCAGACTTGGTCCAATAGACAAAGTCCTCGGGCGTAACGTGACCGATAAGAAGCGCGGTCAAAACGCCACCGAGCCCAGATAACATCGCCGCCAACACATACTTGATATGGATAGCCCGGCGCACGGAGATGCCGAGATATTCGACGCGCACCTCGTTCTCACGGATAGCTTCGCCGATATAGCCCATGGTGGACGAGAGATAGCGATGCGCAGCAAAAGCGCAAAGAAACGCAAACACGCATATCAAGCCATACAGCTCAAAGGTAAGCCGCTGTCCGCTACCCGGCTGGTAGGTGAAATAGCTCGGCCGCCCAACACTGAAGCCGTCGGTACTGCCCAGCTCGGCGCTGTTAACCAGCAGCCCGAACAAAATCATGGATAAGGCCAGACTGAGCATGGCAAAAAATATTGCCCGGTAGCGTGCCATCAGAAAGCCAAGCATGAATGCGATCACACCGGAAATAGTAACGCCGATGATAGACAGAACAAAAATATCACTGATACCCATGAAAGTGTAAGACATCGCCGCCGCGTAGGCTCCGATGCCGTAATAGAGTGCCTGGCCGAACGAGACCAGCCCAGCGCGCATCTGCACCATCAGGCCCAGCACGACCAAGCCCGTCGCTAGCGACAAGGCGACCATGTTTACGGCCCAACCCGGCAGCACCAGATAGCCCGCAAGCAGGGTGACCAGCGCCACGACCATACCGAAGACGGTGAAATCGCGTGTCATATCTTGCGCGTCTCGACGCGCCCAAACAGCCCTTGCGGGCGTATAATTAGGACCAGAGCCATGACGCCATAGACGATGAAAAGCTCGAGCTCAGGCATGTACTTGACCGCCAGCACGCGGCCAAACCCGACAAAAAGCGCGCCGAGCGCCGCGCCCTCGATGCTACCCAAGCCGCCGATCACCACCACGGCAAAGGCGAGCACTATGATCTCGACTCCAATACCCGGCACTACTGACAGCATGGGCGCTGTGACCGCGCCGCCGAGTGCACCGAGCATGGCGCCAACCACGAACGTGACAGTGAAGACGCGCGTGACATTGACACCTAGGGCCCGGGCAAGCTCACGATCGAAGATCACGACGTGCAACAGCTTGCCCGGGCGCGTGCGGTTGATGCCGAACCAGACACCAAGCCCGACGACGGCAGCCAGACCCATCAACCCGAAGTCATAAGTAAAGAACGAGATGTCACCGATATCAACGAAGCCCGGAAGGTCACGCGGTTGCCAAGGCATGTAGGACTGCACGCCGAAGACCAGCTTCGTAACGTCTTCGAGAATCAGAAAGGCGGCGTAGGTCACAAGGACGATCACGATTTCGTCGCGCCCGTACATCCACTGTAAAAGACCGCGTTCCAGCACTAAACCCATGACCAGGCCGACCACGACAGCGGCAAGTAGCAACAGCACATAAGTGCCGATGACCGGATAGTCCGCATTCATGTATTCGCCCACCGCCCATGCCGAGGTGAAGGCACCGAGCGCATAAAGGCTACCATGGGCGACATTGAGGATGTTCATCACCCCGTAAATCAGGGTGAGCCCCACCGCGACCAGAAAGAGGTACGAGGCATAGGTCGTGCCGTCGACCAGAATGGGAGCAAGGTCGCTCATTTGTCTCCGCCGGGGTTCCCTACGATAAGAGGGCGTGGTTTAGCGCATATGCTTACGCTCAAGCAATCTCGACGGCGAGAACGCCTTCCTCCACGCCTTCCGCCCCTTCCGTCAGATGGACCGCACTGACCGTACCATCGACCGGCGCCTCATGAGGCACCTCGGTTTTCATAACTTCGAGAATGAACAACACATCGCCGGTCTTAACGTTATCTCCCGCCGCCACCAGCACTTTCCAGACATTGCCCGGCACATCCGTGTGAACCTGAGATGCCATTAGCCTCTCCCCCATCGCTGCCGCAACCAGGCGATGACCGATGCCAAACAGCCAATGCGATAGCGCATCACCAGGCCGGGCGCCATGCCTTTGCGCCAATCTCGTCCATCTTACCCATGCCGCAACCTAGAGCCTTATCGGGCCAGATGGAACCGATTTGGCCGCAAAGGCTGTAGGCAACCTTTGCGCATCGCGCCCGATTCGGCCATGGTTCAGGGTGACGTTTCTTGAGGGAGGATCCGCAATGCGCCATTGTCATGTCATCGTGCCCGCGCTTGCCGCCTTGGCAGCGCTGTCCCAGCCCGTACTCGCCGATCTGATGTTGGCCGGCGGCGACAGCAAAGTGAGCTTCAGCGAAACCGGTGCGGTATTTGGCCCCCCCGGCAACGACGTGGTCTCGGTCATCGATATCGGCGGCGATCCCGCCAACCCGCGCATTATTGCCGATCTGCCGTTGATGAACTCGGTCTTCGGGCCACCCACAAATCTCGCCATCACGCCCGATGAAAGCCTGGCTTTGATCGCCAACGCCATGGACTGGACCCAGGATTATAGTGGCTGGAAGCCCTCACCTCACAACCAGATTCATATCGTCGACTTGACCCTCGATCCACCACAGGCGATCGAAACCCTGACGGTCGGCCGCCAACCCTCGGGCCTCGCCATCAGCCGCAACGGCAAGATCGCCTTGGTCGCTTATCGCGCCGACGACGCCATCGGCGTCTTAGAGATCGACGGCAAGTCGGTACGCCTCGTGCAGACTTTGGAGATGGGCGAGCAGGTGGCGGCGGTGGCCATCACGCCGGCAGGCGACCGGGCGCTGGTAGCCAAGTTTCCCGGCCACAAGATCGCCGTGCTCGAAATCGAGAACGGCCGGATAAGCTACGACCCGACACTCGATATGCCGGTCGGACAATGGCCCTACAACATCAAGATCAGCCCGGATGGCAGCTTCGCACTGAGCGCCGATAACGGAAATGGCGGGCGTTCTGACGGCCACATCGACACGGTCAGCGTCATCGATCTGGAAGCCACACCACCGCGCGTGATCGACAGAGTGGTAGTTGGCGACGCGCCTGAGGGCTTAGCCATCAGCCCGACCGGCGAGATCGCCGTTGCCATTTTACTGCGCGGTAGCGCCGGCGTCGCGCACGATAGCTGGTACTACAACCGTAACGGCAGCGTCGTGGTTCTCGCCATCGACGACAAGACCCTAACCCGGGTCGCCGAGATCGAGGTAGAGGGCCTGCCGGAGGGTGTCGTCTTTAGTCCCGATGGCAGCTACCTCTATGTCGGAAATTTTGTTGACAGCACAATCTCCGTCCTCAAGGTCGACGGCACCAAAGTCACGAATACCGGCCACACCTTGGCGCTGCCTGCGCCGCCGGGCTCTATGGGCAGCAGCCTGCCTTAAGGCTCAGGCATAGTCAGGGTTCACACTACATAGTAGGCCGATCATGAGTTCGGCCTGATACCCAGAAGACATTCGGAAACCTGACGTAGCGCAGAATATTCAGAAACATAGCAAAAGCCTGTCGAGGCAGTCTTTTGTCGCCTTATCCGACCGGGCGAAAACAACAGTGTTATCTGATATTGTGGCGAACGCCGCGCTAGGACTTTGTATGTATCCTACCGCAAAGTCCCCTAATCAGGGTTGCCGTCCTCATCCTCATCCCCATCCAGTACCGACTCGTCCAGCCGGCTCACGGAGACCACGCGCTCGCCTTCTGCCGTCTTAAAAAGCGTTACGCCCTGGGTGTTGCGGCCGGCTATGCGAATGTCTGCGACGGGGCAGCGGATGAGCTGGCCACCGTCGGTGACTAGTAGGATTTGGTCTTCGTCACCAACCGGGAAGGAGGCCACAACCTCACCGTTGCGGTCAGAGGTCTCGATGTTGATGATGCCTTGGCCACCGCGCCCGGCGATGCGGTATTCGTAGGCCGAACTGCGTTTACCGTAGCCATTCTCGGTAACCGTCAAAATGAACTGCTCGCCGGCGGCGAGTTCGTCGTAGGCCGGCTCGTGGGGCGGCACTTCGTCGTCGCCGCGGCGCACAGCCATGGCGTGACGCAGATAGGCGTCGCGGAAGGCAGTACTGTCAGCCTCGGCATGGTCGAGGATCGACATGGAAATAACCCGGTCATTGTCCTTCAAACGGATGCCGCGCACACCCGTCGAGCTGCGCCCGGCGAAGACACGCACATCGGTGACTGAGAAACGGATGCACTTGCCGCTGGCCGCCGCCAGCAGCACGTCATCGTCCTCACCGCAGGGCTGCACGCCGATCAACTCGCCCTTGTCCTCGAGCTTCATGGCAATCTTGCCGTTGGCCATAATGTTGGTGAAGTCGGACAACGCATTGCGCCTGACGGTACCTTGCGAAGTGGAAAACATCACGTGGAGCGCGCCCCAGCTCTCCTCGTTTTCAGGTAAAGGCATCATGGTGGCGATAGTTTCGCCCTCGGCCAGTGGCAACAGGTTAACCAGCGACCGGCCACGCGCCTGCGGTGTGCCGAGCGGCAGGCGGTAGACTTTGCGCGAATGGGCCATGCCGCGGCTGGTGAAGAACAGCATCGGCGTGTGAGTGTTAGCGACGAAGATACGCGAGACAAAATCCTCCTCACGCGTCGCCATGCCGGAACGCCCCTTGCCGCCGCGGCGCTGGGCGCGATAGGTGGAAAGCGGTACGCGCTTGACGTAGCCTTTGTGAGTAAGCGTCACGACCATGTCTTCACGCTGGATTAGATCCTCGATATCGTGCTCGAACTCGGCATCCTGGATGGTCGTGCGACGCGGGCTATCGCCGAATTGCTCGGCCACATCGCGTAATTCTCCCCGCAGGATATCGAGCACGCGGGTGCGCGAACGCAAGACATCGAGATAGTCGACGATACGGGCCGTCACATCCTCGAGGTCCTTGGCGATCTTCTCGCGCTCGAGCCCAGTCAAACGTTGTAAGCGAAGGTCGAGTATTGCCTTGGTCTGGATCGCAGAAAGGCGATAATTGCCGTCCCCATCGACAGCGTGGCCAGGTTCGTCGATGAGGGCAATCACCGGTGCCACGTCCTGGGCCGGCCAAGCCCGATCCATGAGACCTCTGCGTGCCGCATCCGCATCGGCAGCGTTGCGGATGACGGCAATGATGTCGTCGATATTAGCGACCGCGACCGCCAGGCCGGCGAGGATATGGGCGCGCTCGCGGGCCCGTCTTAGCTCGTACTTGGTGCGCCGGGTGATCACCTCCTCGCGAAAAGCAAGAAAGGCTTCCAGCATGCGCTTGAGGGTGAGTTGCTGCGGCCTACCGCCGTCAAGCGCCAGGGCGTTGACACCAAAGCTCGTTTGCAGCGGCGTATAACGATAAAGCTGGCTCAGCACGACCTCGAAATTAGCATTGCGCTTCAGCTCAACAACGACACGTACGCCGTCACGGTCGGATTCGTCACGCAGATCCGAAATACCTTCGATGCGCTTATCGCGCACCGCCTCCGCGACCTGCTCCACCAAGCGCGATTTGTTGACCTGATAGGGGATTTCGGTAATGACGATAGTGCGCTCGTCATTCTCCTCCGTCACGCGCCCGCGCATGACCACCGAGCCGCGCCCGGTGTGGTAGGCCGCGTGAATACCCGCCCTGCCCATAATCAGCCCACCGGTCGGGAAATCGGGACCCGGCACGATCTCCATCAGGGCCTCGATGGTCATCTCCGGGTCGTCGATCAGTGCCAAGGCCGCCGCCACGACCTCGCCCAGATTGTGGGGCGGCACGTTGGTGGCCATGCCGACGGCGATGCCGCCGGCGCCGTTGACCAGCAAATTGGGAAAACGTGCCGGCAACACCGTTGGCTCGTGCTCCGACTCGTCGTAATTGGCTTGAAAGTCAACCGTGTCCTTATCGAGATCATCCAGCAGCGCCGTGGCCGAGCGCGCCAAACGCGCCTCGGTATAACGCATGGCGGCAGGCCGGTCGCCGTCCATGGAACCGAAATTGCCCTGACCATCGATCAGCGGCAGGCGCATGGAAAAATCCTGCGCCATCCGCACCATGGCATCGTAGATAGCAGTGTCCCCGTGCGGGTGGTACTTGCCCATTACGTCGCCGACCACACGGGCCGACTTACGATAGGGGCGGTTCCACTGATAGCCGTTTTCCTCCATGGAAAAGAGGATGCGGCGGTGCACCGGCTTGAGGCCATCACGCACATCTGGAAGCGCACGACTAACGATCACACTCATGGCATAATCAAGGTAGGAGCGCTTCATCTCCTCCTCGATCGACACTGGCGCTACGCCGCGCGGTCGGACTTCGCTGGTATCTGTCAAAGCTGCCTTCGGCTAAATCCAGGTGAGATCGGGGTGACCCGCACAATGTCTATGAAGGTTACCAGATATTGCGGTGCCAGTGTGGAGAAACCCACAAAATATGAGCGAAAAAGGACAGTCGGCCGCATCCCTTCATAGCCCGTCTGGGACCTAGTGGAAAGCCCCGCTTTTTGACTTCGCTAGCGATCGATATTCGGGGTCGCCGAGAGCATTTTGCGACTGACGGAGCGGGCCCGCCAGACCTCGTCCGACAAAAGCGCGAACGCATTGCTGGCCAAGACCTCCGACGAGAGCAAGCTGTGGAAGTCGTTCAGGCCCGTTGCCGCGGTGAAAGATTCTGCGGCCACCCTGTTCAGACAAAGGTAGCGCCAAGGTACCGGCCCTGACGGTTTGCCGGCACAATACTCGAAGCCTTCCATGTCCCCGGCCCAGGGTAGGTGCTTGTGGATCATGGCGAATTAGATCACCGCATCGGCGCCGATCGATGACGGAGAGTCCCTCACGCCACGGCGGTGTTCTCACCAAGGTGACATGCACGATCTCTAAGCCCTCCATTACACCGCCACGCTGTCGAGCTTTCCGATAAGCTGGCTCGCCTTGTCGCGCTTCGCGGCATCGGGGTCCCGTTGGACGATACGCTGCAACGCCGCGCGAGCTTCGCCATCACCGCGCTCAGCCATCTCAAATGCAATACTGTCGCGGCGCTCATAATACTGCCTGTCAAACGGGACAATACGGGGCGTCGCATCCCACCAGTAATATTGCGGAACATCTCCCGACCAGCCCTCGTAGATATTCTCCCAGGTTCCCATTCCGGCGTAGGGCGACAGAGACAGCTCCGTGACGGGATCACTTGCGCGTTGGAAGCGCATATCGATGGATTGGCGCAGGTTGTCCGATAGGTTTGGCAGCGCACGATGAACGCTGAGGCTGTGAAAGATTAGCACATCACCCAACGCAAAATCTTCAGCATGCCAGGTTCCCTCCAGGGGATCAGACACAATCATGCCGCCGGCGCCGTTGGAAACGGCAAAGTCATGCACTCCCTGCTTGTGCGAGCTGCGCGCGACCGACAAGGCACCCCGGCTCATGGGGCAGTCGTCGAGGGGAACCCAGGCGGTATAGGTCTCGGGTGTTCCCTGGATGTGCACATAGTCTTGGTGCGGTGGCGTGGTGAATTCGGCACGCTTGGGAAAGACGATGCGCGGGATAACCAACGGATGCGCCAGCACCGCCCCGCCCAATATCCGCTCGAACAGATCGATCAGCGCCGATTGGTGGGGCAAGGCATGTAGGGCCTCAAAACGATAGAGCCGCCGCAATACAGCGACGAATGCGTCATCGGGATCGACGCAGGCGGCCTCTGGCCTGGCCGCAGCGTCGTCCGATGGCTGGTCCTCACGCAGCCAGCCGGCCTCAGCAATCACGTTGAGGCACTTGCGACGCAACGCCGCAAGCGGTTCCACCGACAGCAAGCCACGCAAGAACAGATAGCCGTCGGCGTGTAGACGCTCGCGCAGCGTTTCGCCGTCCTCGCAGATCGCTGTGGAATCCGCGAACGACCTTAGCCCGGCCTTATCAAATTCCATCGCTTTTCCATCACGGCGGTGAGCGCCTGGCCGGGGACGATTTGCCGGAAGAGCCGTCGGTGCCTTTTAGGGTATTTGGAGTGCGCTCGTAGCGCCAGGGCTTGCCATACACAACGATTCTCCAACTTCTGTTGCTCTTCCTGCCGCCATCGAGCGAGAAGAAGACACGGTGACGATACCGGACGCCGCCTAGAAGGGAATATCGTCGTCGAAGTCGCCACCGCTCGGGGCCGAGCCATCTCTTCCGCCGCCATAACCGCCACTAGCGACCTCGCCCGCCATGTCACCACCACCACCTTCGCCCCGGCTATCGAGCATTTGTAACTCACCGCGGAAGCGCTGTAGCACGACCTCGGTCGAGTACTTGTCGTTGCCCGACTGATCCTGCCACTTGCGGGTCTGCAACTGGCCTTCGATATAGACCTTCGACCCTTTGTGGAGATATTTCTCTGCCACATCGAGCAGGTGCTCGTTGAAGATCACCACGCGATGCCACTCGGTGCGCTCTTGGCGCTGGCCATCCTTACCCTTCCACGACTCGCTGGTAGCAACGCTCAGATTAGCGACACGGCCGCCGTTCTGCATCGTGCGAGTTTCCGGATCCCGCCCCAGATTGCCGACCAAGATCACCTTGTTGACGCTTCCCGCCATTGCACTCCCCGTAGAGCTGTCGTTGTCCGTAACGAGTATACCCTTATACTTCGGTCTGGCCATGCACACTGACATATCCATACGCGGCGCCCGCGAGCATAACCTCAAATCCATTGACGTAGATCTGCCGCGCAACTCTCTCGTCGTGATCACGGGCCTCTCGGGCTCGGGCAAATCCTCGCTCGCCTTCGACACTATCTATGCCGAAGGCCAGCGGCGCTATGTCGAGAGCCTGTCGGCCTATGCTCGACAATTCCTTGAGCTGATGGAAAAGCCGGATGTTGATTCGATCGACGGCTTGTCGCCGGCCATCGCTATCGACCAGAAGACGACCTCTCGCAACCCGCGCTCCACAGTGGGCACGGTGACTGAGATCTACGACTACATGCGCCTGCTCTGGGCGCGAATCGGCATCCCCTATTCGCCAGCCACCGGTCTGCCCATCGAGAGCCAGAGCGTAAGCCAGATGGTCGACGGCATCGTGGCCATGGCTGACGGCACGCGACTGTATTTGCTGGCGCCCGCGGTGCGTGGGCGCAAGGGCGAGTACCGTAAGGAGATCGCAGAGCTGATGAGGCGCGGCTTCCAGCGGCTCAAGGTTGACGGTGAGATTTACGAGATAGACGACGTGCCGAAGCTCGACAAGAAGCGCAAGCACGATATCGAGGTGGTGGTGGATCGGCTGGTGGTGCGCGAGGGCATGGGCAACCGGCTCGCGGATTCCATCGAGACCGCGCTCGCACTCTCCGACGGCCTCGCCATTGCCGAAGACGCCGATAACGGCGAACGCACCACCTTCTCGGCGCGCTTCGCCTGCCCAGTCTCGGGCTTCACCATAGACGAAATTGAGCCGCGACTATTTTCCTTCAACAATCCCTTCGGCGCCTGCCCCGCTTGCGGCGGCCTCGGCACGCACACCTATTTCGATGCCGAGTTAGTCGTACCGGACGACAGCCTGTCTCTACGCGAGGGTACAATTGCGCCTTGGGCAAATGCCTCGACGCAATATTACCAGCAAAGTTTGGAGAGCTTAGCCAAGCACTATAAATTCAAATTTAACAAGCCTTTCAAGGAACTACCTGAAAAAATTCAAAAAGCAATTCTCTATGGCTCCGATGGTGCCGACGTGGTCATGACCTATGACGACGGCCTGCGCAACTACACGACAGAGCGCCCCTTCGAAGGCGTCATCCCCAATCTCGAGCGACGCTTCCGCGATACTGAAAACGCCTGGCTGCGGGAAGAGCTAGCCCGCTTCCAAAGCGAGGCACCGTGCGAGGCTTGCGCCGGTTACCGCCTCAAACCCGCGGCACTTGCCGTGAAGATCGGCGGCTGCCATATCGGCGAGATTACCGAGCGCTCCATCGGCGCCATCGCAAGCTGGTTCGCCGAGCTCGAATCTACCCTCAGCGAAAACCAGCGCGAGATTGCCCACCGGGTGCTCAAGGAGATCACGCTCAGGCTCGGCTTCCTGGTCGATGTTGGGCTCGATTATCTTACTTTGTCGCGCAACTCAGGAACCTTGTCGGGCGGCGAAAGCCAACGCATCCGCCTCGCCTCGCAGATCGGCTCCGGGCTGACGGGCGTACTCTACGTGCTCGACGAGCCTTCGATCGGGTTGCATCAGCGCGACAATGCGCGGCTGCTGTCAACGCTAGAGAACCTGCGCGACCTCGGCAATACGGTTATCGTGGTCGAGCACGACGAAGATGCGATCCGCGCCGCCGACCATGTCATCGACATGGGCCCCGGCGCGGGCGAGCACGGCGGCCAGATAGTGGCCGCAGGCACGCCCGGCGACATTCTCGCCGACAGCGCCAGCCTCACCGGACAATACTTGTCCGGGCGGCGCAAGATTCCCGTGCCCGGACAGCGCCGCGAAAGCGCCAGGGAAATCACCATCATCGGCGCCTGCGAGAACAACCTACAGGATATCACGGTCTCGATCCCACTCGGCACGCTGACCTGCGTCACCGGTGTCTCGGGCAGCGGCAAGTCGAGCCTCATCGTCGACACGCTATATCCCGCCCTCGCCCGCCGCATCAGCCGCGCCCGTCTTCATCCCGGCGCACACGAGACCATCGAAGGCATGGCCTACCTAGACAAGGTGGTCGATATCGACCAATCGCCCATTGGACGCACACCACGCTCCAACCCGGCCACCTATACGGGCTGCTTCACGCCCATCCGGGATTGGTTCGCCGGCCTGCCCGCAGCCAAGGCGCGCGGGTACAAGCCCGGCCGCTTTTCGTTCAACGTTAAGGGCGGGCGCTGCGAGGCCTGCCAGGGCGACGGCGTCATCAAGATCGAGATGCACTTTCTGCCAGACGTCTACGTCACCTGCGACACCTGTCACGGCGCCCGCTATAACCGCGAAACGCTTGAAGTTCTGTACCGTGACAAGTCCATCGCCGGCGTGCTCGACATGACCGTCGAAGAAGCGGCCGATTTCTTCGGCGCCGTACCCACCATCCGCGGTAAGCTGGAGACTTTGAAGCGCGTAGGCCTCGGCTACATTCGGGTTGGCCAGCCGGCGACAACGCTCTCAGGCGGTGAGGCGCAGCGCGTGAAACTCGCCAAGGAACTTTCCCGCCGGGCTACGGGCAAGACACTCTACATCCTCGACGAGCCCACTACGGGCCTCCATTCTGAGGACATCCGCAAGCTGCTGGAAGTACTCCAGGCCCTGGTCGAGACAGGCAATACGGTGGTGGTGATCGAGCATAACCTGGAGGTCATCAAGACCGCCGACTGGATCATCGATCTCGGGCCCGACGGCGGCGACGGTGGCGGCTGTGTGGTCGCCGAAGGCACGCCGGAAGAGGTGGCCGCTAACCAAGAAAGCTATACCGGCAAATACCTGGCCCGTCCGTTGGGCCTAAAGCGCCGCAACGGGCGCAAACGAAAGAAAGCGTCATAAGGAAATCAATGTGACCCCACCGACCGTACAGCCGGGTGAGCCGGCACTGGAGTTCGATTTGCGGCTGGTGGCCTTGTCCCCAGTAAAAAAGCCATAATCGCGCCGGTACATGTGATTGGCGGCGGCCTGGCGGGAAGCGAAGCCGCATGGCAGCTGGCGCGCGCCAGCGTGCCCGTGATTCTGCACGAGATGCGCCCCGAGCGCGGCACTGATGCGCACCAAACGGGGCAGTTGGCGGAGCTCGTCTGCTCCAACTCGTTCCGCTCTGACGATGCGGAAGGCAATGCCGTCGGCCTACTGCATGCCGAGATGCGCCGCACGGACTCGCTGATTCTGATCTCGGCTGACGCGCACCAAGTGCCTGCCGGCGGTGCCCTAGCCGTCGACCGCGTCGGCTTCGCGACTGCGGTCGAGACAGCACTCGAGGACCACCCGCTGGTTACCATTGAGCGCCGCGAAATCACCGGCCTGCCGCCAGAGGATTGGGACTCGGTGATTGTCGCCACCGGACCGCTCACCTCGCCCGCCCTAGCAGATGCCGTCACGGCTCTGACCGGTGAGGACAAGCTCGCCTTTTTCGATGCCATCGCGCCGATCGTCCATCGCGAGAGTATCGACATGGAAAAGGCCTGGTTCCAGTCACGCTACGACAAGCCTGGGCCGGCGGGCGAGACCGCCGCATATCTCAATTGTCCGCTCGACCGCCAGCAATACGAGTCCTTCATCGACGCCCTCCTGGTCGGAGACAAAACCGAATTCCGTAGTTGGGAGAAGGACACGCCGTATTTCGAGGGTTGCCTGCCGATCGAAGTCATGGCGGAACGCGGCCGCGAGACCTTGCGATATGGGCCAATGAAGCCAGTCGGCCTGACCAATTCGCACGCGCCGGACAGCAAACCCCATGCGGTCGTGCAGCTGCGCCAAGACAACGCGCTAGGCACCCTGTTTAACATGGTCGGATTCCAAACCAAGCTGAAATATGGCGAGCAGGTGCGCATCTTCCGCACCGTCCCGGGTCTGGAGCAGGCGGAATTTGCGCGCCTTGGCGGGCTGCACCGCAACACCTTCCTCAACGGCTCGGTACTGCTGGACGGCCTACTGCGCCTCAAAGCGATGCCGCGCCTACGCTTTGCTGGCCAAGTGACGGGGGTCGAAGGTTATGTGGAAAGCGCGGCCATTGGTCTCCTTGCGGGTCGCTTCGCCGCGTCCGAGCGCTTAGGCAATGCCGTGCGCATCCCACCGCCCGAAACCGCCTTTGGCGCCTTGCTCGGCCACATCACCGGCGGTAGCGATAGCGAGACCTTTCAGCCCATGAACGTCAACTTCGGCTTGTTCCCCCCGCTGGAGCAGAAACTGCGGCGAAAAGAGCGCAAGAAGGCGCTCTCACAGCGTGCTTTGGCGGCTCTTGACCAGTGGTTGAATTTCTAATGTCAGATGCAAATCCGCCCTGTATCAACTAATGCAATTGGCGAAACTATCGCTCACTCCACCGCGATCAAGGCTGCTGCCGCGTGGCGTCCCTCCTGTAGCAACACATTGAAGGTGCGGCACGCGGCGCCGGTGTCCATGCCGTCAACACCGGTGCCCCGCGACGACAAGGCGGCGTGCAGGTCACCAGACAATAGTCTGACATCTGTCCCGCAGCCGATCAGCAACAGCTCAACCGCACCGGCATCGTCGAGCACTTGCAGCAGGGACACTTGGGCCGCCTCATTGAGTACCTCTACAGGCCAGGGCACAACCTGATCGGCAAAGACGATCTGCGAACCTTCATGGCGTTCGCCAGCGATACGGAAGCCGCCACCGCCATAACCATTGATGACGGGAGAGCCCGGTACCAGGCGCGGCGAGATGTCCACCGGCTCAACCGTCCGCTGGCGGCACTTCCTGGGGCTGATGCGGCGCGCTGACGACGCGCGCGCGGCGGCCGAGGCTTTCGAGCCCAAACTGGATCAACAACGGCGCGGCAATGAAGATCGAGGAATAGGTGCCAATCAGCACACCCCAGATCATGGCAAAGCAGAAGTCGCGGATCACCGGCCCACCAAACACCCACAGGGCGAGCAGCGCCAACAGCGTCGTGATCGAAGTCATCAAGGTCCGCGATAGCGTATCGTTGATGGAGCGGCTGAGGAGGTCGATAAGCTCCATCTTTTTGTACTTGCGCAGATTCTCGCGCACCCGATCGTAGACCACTACAGTATCGTTCATCGAATAGCCGACGATGAGCAGAATCGCCGCCACAGTAGCCAGGTTGAACTCGAGCTGGGTGACCGCGAACAAGCCGATGGTCGCCATCACGTCGTGGGCCAGCGCCGCCACGGCGCCGATGGAGAATTGCCACTCGAAGCGAAACCAGATGTAGACCAGCATGGCCAGCAGGGCAAAGACTACAGCTTGCACGCCCGCCGTCTTGAGCTCGGCACCAACGGTCGGGCCCACTGCTTCGGTACGGCGATAGTCGAGGGTCTCACCGTAATAGCTGGCCAGCGTACCCTTGATGCGGACGATCGCCTCCTGCTGCGCCGCATCGCCGCCCGGCTGGCGCTCCACGCGGATGAGCACGTTCTTGCCAGACTCTTCCTCTGACTCGGCGATATCCTCGATCAACTGAATCCGGACTTCCCCCAAGTCCAGGCTCGAGAAATGGTCGCGAAATGCCGCCACATCGGCTTTTTCCTGAGTGCCAATATCAAGCACGATGCCACCCCGGAAATCGATACCATAATTAAGACCGAAGACAAAGTAGCACAGCACCGAGGCGACCATGAGAACTGCAGAAAAAGCGAAGCCACCCTTGCGCCAGGACATGAAGGGATAGGCGGGCTTCTCTGGAATGAATGGCAATCGCATTGCTGATCTTCCTCCTCGCGCACTCAGACCGGGAGCGCACTGGGACGCTTGCGGTGTAGCCAGAGCACGATCAGCATACGCGTGATCATGGTGGCGGTGAACACCGAGCTAAAAATACCGATGGCAAGCGTCACGGCAAAACCCCGCACCGGCCCGGTGCCGAACTGGAACAGCAGGACGGCGGCGATCAGCGTCGTCACATTGGCATCGATGATAGTCCGCAGCGCCTGGCGAAAGCCTGTCTCCACGGCCGAGAACGGCGTTCGCCCGTTGCGCACCTCCTCGCGTATTCGCTCGAAGATGAGCACGTTGGCGTCGACCGCCATGCCCATCGTCAGCACGATGCCAGCAATGCCGGGCAGGGTCAAAGTAGCCTGCAATACCGATAGTACCGCAACGATCAAGGCCATGTTGATGGTTAGCGCCACGGTCGAAGCGATGCCAAACAGGTTGTAGGAGAAGATCATGTAGGCGACGACCAGTGCCAGACCGATTAAGCTGGCGATCTTGCCAGCCGCCACCGAGTCGGCGCCGAGGCTAGGGCCGACGGTGCGCTCTTCGATATAGGTCAGCCGCGCCGGCATGGCGCCGGCCCGTAAGACCAGTGACAAGTCTTCGGCCTCCTTGACGGAAAACCTGCCTGTGATCTGTCCGTTACCGCCCGGAATGGGCTCGTTGACCACGGGCGCGCTGACTACCGAGCCATCGAGTACAAAGGCGAAGCGTTTACCGACATTCTCGGTCGTCAGCTTGCCGAAACGGCGCGCGCCAGTGCTGTCAAAGCGGATCGCCACTGCGGGTCGGCCGTACTGGTCTACCGTAGCACGGGCCAGGGTAAGATTATCGCCTGTTACCTCGACGCGCTTGCGTACCAGGATCGGCCGCCCTTGCCCCTCCACGTTGCGATCGGGCTCGTAGAGCAGATCGCAGGCCGCCGGGACACGGCCGCGCAGCGCGTCATTGATCGAGGCATCTTCGCAGACCATGCGGATATCGAGTACGCCCGGCTCGCCGAGAATCTCCTTTAGGCGCTCGGCATCCTCGATGCCTGGCACCTGGATCAATATTCGGTCGTCACCCTGGCGCTGGATGTTGGGCTCGGTCGTGCCGAGCGCATCGATACGGCGGCGGACAATCTCGATCGACTGCTCGATCGCATTGCGCTGGCGCTCCAGGACGGAATTCGGAGTCAGAGAAAGTCGGACCACGCCTGCGGCGTCGATATCGACAACTAGGTCTTCAACAATCTCGCTCAACAGGATTTTTGCACGTTCGCTATCGGCAATGTCGCGCAGGGTCAGGCCGGCTTCAGAGCCATTGCGGCCCAGGCCGGTATAGTTGATGCGCTCGCCGCCGCTGCGAAGCTTCAGTCTCGCTTCGTCGACGATGCCATCCATTACCTTGAACAGCACCTCTTCAAGCTCCACCCTCGCCAACAAGTGCGCACCGCCTTGGAGATCAAGGCCCAAATGAATCTGCTTACTCGGCAGCCAGCCGGGCAAACCGTCGGTGGTTCCTTTTGACATGAAGTTCGGTACCGCATAGAGCACGCCGAGCAGCGAGACCACGCAGACCAGCGCAATCTTCCAGGGCTCAAAACGCAACATGGGCGGCCTTAACTCCGGCTATTCGTCGTTGTCGGCGCGTGGCTGCGGCTTGCTCACCATGTCGGTGATGGTGTGCCGCTGGGCCTTGACACGAACGTTGGGGGCGATCTCCAGAACCAAGGTGCGGTCGTCCTCGACCTTGGTCACAGTGGCATGCAGGCCGCCACCAGTGATGACTTTATCGCCGCGCTTGAGTTCACCCACCATGTGTTTGTGTTCTTTGAGCTTTTTCTGTTGCGGGCGGATCAAAAGGAAATAGAAAACGACGAAGATTAGGACCAGCGGCAGCAACTGAAACATTGCGCCGCCACCCCCTGCGGCCGCATCCTGCGCATAGGCGGCAGAAATCAACATCGTAGGGCCTTTCGCTTGTTCGCATCGCCCGCCGACGGCGGGTTGCGGGACTATAACCATCGCCGGCCGCAATGCAACACACGCCCGTGGCGCCACGGGCGCCATACCAGTATGGTGCGCCCCTTCCAAGCACGAGAGACAGATGACGACCGACCAAGACCTCCACCGCCAACTCGATCGCATCGCCGAGGCGCTCGACCGCCTGGCACCGCCGGCCGCCACCGCCAATGACCTTGAGATGGCGGACGCCTTCGTCTGGCAAGCCGAGCACGGTTGCCTGTTGCCTGTATCCAAAGTGAACCGGGTGCCGCTATCGCTGCTGCACGGCATCGACCGGGTAAGCGACATATTGCTGGACAACACGCGCCGCTTCGCCGATGGCCTACCCGCCAACAACGCCCTCCTCTGGGGTGCGCGCGGCATGGGCAAAAGCTCGCTGGTGAAAGCCGTTCACGCGGAGCTATGCGGAGATGACCATCGTTTGGCCTTGGTCGAGATCCACCGCGAGGACATCCCCAGCCTGCCCCACCTGCTGGAGATCCTACGCACTTCGTTCCGCCGCTTCGTATTGTTTTGCGACGACCTCTCCTTCGACCACGATGACACCTCGTACAAGTCGCTCAAGGCAGTGCTCGAAGGGGGCATCGAAGGTCGGCCGCAGAACGTAGTGTTTTATGCTACCTCAAACCGCCGCCACCTGATGCCGAGGGACATGATCGAGAACGAACGCTCAACCGCCATCAGCCCATCCGAAGCCGTCGACGAGAAGGTCTCGCTGTCAGACCGCTTCGGCCTCTGGCTCGGCTTCCATAATTGCGACCAGGACATCTATTTCGCCATGGTAGAAGGCTACGCTGCGGCCTACGGTCTCGATGTCGACCGCGAGACCCTGCGCGCCGAAGCCAAGGAATGGGCGGTTACACGCGGCGCCCGCTCTGGCCGAGTCGCCTGGCAATACATCCAAGACCTGGCAGGCCGGCTGGGCAAGACGCTAGACAACTGAAACTATTCCCTGGCGAGATGCTTTTGCGGGTCGACCGCCTCCGCGCCGCGGCGTAACTCGAAATGGCTTTGGGGGCGGGTGACGTTACCGGACTGGCCGACCTCGGCGATAACCTGGCCGCGCGAGACTGTGGCGCCACGACCTACCAGTAGCCGCCCATTGTGGGCATAGGCCGATGTCCAGTCCTCGGCGTGTCGCACCAGCAGCAGATTGCCGTAGCCGCGCAACTCGTTGCCGGCATAGACCACGACCCCGTTCTCGGCCGCGCGCACCGGCGTGCCGGCAGGTGCTGCAATATTGACGCCATCATTCTGGTGACCGCTCGACTGCTTGCCATAGGCAGCAAGCAATGGCCCCTCGAGTGGCCAGAGGAAGCGTGCACCAGTGCGTGCCGGCGGCTCGGGCGGCGGCCCGGGCGTCGGCGGTGGGATCGCCGTTGCCACCAGGACGGCCTGGGCCGTCTGCGCCGGTGCCGGCGGAACGGGTACAGCGGCTGCGGTCACGACCTGACCCCGCTCGGGGCATTCCGGCGCCCGGGTCGGTGGCGGCACGCGCAGGCGCTGGCCCAGCGAGATCACATAAGGCGGTGCGATGCCGTTGAGCCGGCTCAGCACGGTCATATCAACCCCGGTGCAACGCGAAATTCGGTAGAGGGTATCCCCCTCGACGACGCGGTACTCGGGCAGGCTCGGCACCAGCAGCACCTGTCCTGGCTTGAGCGTATACGGCGGCGCCAGCCTATTGACCTCGATCAGGCTACGGATGGCAACGTCCTGGCGCCGAGCGATGGCATAAAGCGTGTCGCCGTCACCGACCATTACCGAGTGCGACACGGCATTTCTCGTCTGCCCGCCCTCGACCACAACGACCGTGGCCGCGCCCTGTTCCTCGGGCGGGACGGGAGCCGGTGCAGGCCAGGGCCGCAGGCAGGCCGATAGCGCAAGATAGACGAGGCAAACGGCTACACGCATCAGTCGTCCTCCGCCACACCGGAAACCAACGGTACGAAACGCACCGCGAAAAGTTTATCGCGATGATAGCCGTCGCCATCGCGCTTGATGCGGACCAACGTCTGGACCTCGTCAGCACCGCCGAGGGGCAGCACCATGATGCCATCAACGGCGAGTTGATCGAGTAGGGCCGGCAGCGGTTCCGGCGCCGCAGCGGTGACAATGATGCGGTCGAACGGCGCCTGCTCCGGCCAGCCCAACGAACCATCGCCAAGCTTGCCCGCAATGTTGTTGAGATCAAGCTCGCGAAAGCGCGCCTCGGCCTGGCGCAGCAGGAGCCGGTAGCGCTCGATGGTATAGATGCGCCGGCAGAGCCGCGACAGCACCGTCGCCTGGTAGCCGCTGCCGGTGCCTACCTCCAGCACTTTCATGCGATCGCCGAGCTGCAGCGCGATGGTCATCCAGGCGACGACCGTCGGCTGGCTGATGGTCTGGCCGCACTCGATGGGCAGGGCGCTGTCGTCATAGGCGTGGGCAGCCAGACTATCGGAGACGAACCTTTCGCGTGGTATCGACTCGATGACGGCGAGCACCTTCGTGTTGGTGATTCCGGCCTGGCGCAAATCCAGCACCAAGCGTGCCTTGCGGGTTTTGTGATCGAGGGTGGCGGCGTTCACGGGGCCAGTGCCGCCCCAAGTGCCACGCATGTCTCATGGTGGGAGAGATCGAGATGCAGCGGCGTCACCGAGATGCGCCCGTCATAGATGGCCGAAAGGTCCGAGCCTTCCAGCGTTGGCTCCTCGACACGCGCGGAATCGATCCAGTAATAGGGTCGCCCGCGCGGATCCCTACGGCAGTCGAGCTTGGAGCCAGGCTTGCGCCGGCCCTGGCGAGTGACAGAGACACCCTTGACCTGGTCCGCCGGCACGTTGGGAAAATTGACGTTGAGAAAAACATTTGCCGGCCAACCGATCTCGACCAGCGCGCGGAGCAGATCCGGCGCATGGCGCTCTGCGGTCGACCAGCGGGTACGGTGTACGTTGTCGCTATGCTGGCTCAGTGCGATCGAGGGAATACCGAGCAGCGTGCCCTCCATAGCCGCCGCGACGGTGCCGGAATAGGTGATATCCTCACCTAGATTACCGCCGCGATTGATGCCCGAGAGCACGAGATCGGGTCGACGGTCGGAGATCAGCTCGAGCACGCCCATCAGCACGCTGTCAGTCGGCGTGCCGTTGACCGCGAAGCGGCGCTCGCTGAGCTGGCGCACGCGCACCGGCTGTGACAGGGTCAGCGAATGTCCGGCGCCGCTATTATCGCTTTCCGGCGCCACCACCCAGACATCGTCTGTGATCTCAGCGACGATATGCTCCAGGCGCTCGATGCCCGGCGCGCCGATACCATCGTCATTGGAGATCAGCACCCGCATGCGCACCATGTCGCTCATTGCGGCCTGATCACGTCAATGCCGCCCATATAGGGTTTTAGCACGTCAGGCACGCTGATACTTCCGTCGGCGTTCTGATAGGTCTCCATGACTGCAACAAGCGTGCGCCCGACCGCCAGCCCCGAGCCATTGAGGGTATGCACGAAACGGGTGCCCTTAGCGTTAGCCGGGCGATACCGCGCATTCATCCGGCGAGCCTGAAAGTCACCGCAGTTCGAGCAGCTGGAGATTTCGCGATAGGTGTCCTGGCCGGGCAGCCAGACCTCGAGATCGTAGGTCCAGCACGCACCGAAGCCCATATCGCGGGCCGATAGCAACATGACACGATAGGCGAGGCCGAGACGCTTGAGCACCTCCTCGGCGCAGGACGTCATGCGCTCGAGTTCGGCGTCTGAGCCCTCAGGCGTAGTGATCGAGACCAGCTCGACCTTGTCGAACTGGTGCAAACGGATCATGCCACGGGTATCCTTGCCCGCAGCACCCGCCTCGGCGCGGAAGCAGGGCGTATGCGCCGTCACGCGCAGGGGCAGCGCCGACGCCTCGAGCATCTGCTCACGTACGAGATTGGTCAGCGGCACCTCGGCGGTCGGGATCAGCCAATGGTCGTCGCCGGCAGGAAACAGGTCTTCGGCGAACTTCGGCAGCTGGCCGGTGCCGAACATGGCGGCGTCTTGCACCAGGTAGGGTGGGCGCACCTCGGTATAGTCGTGCTCGGTGGTCTGCAAATCAAGCATGAAAGCTGCAAGCGCCCGCTCCAGGCGCGCCAACGGCCCGGACAAAACAACAAAGCGGGCGCCTGACATGCGTGCGGCATCGTCGAAGCGCATCTGGCCCATAGCCTCGCCAAGCTGGAAATGCTGGCGGGGTTCGAAATCGAAGGCCTTCGGCTCGCCGACCTTGCGCACCTCTAAATTGGCGCTCTCGTCGGGACCGTCGGGCACGTCGTCCGCCGGAATATTGGGCAACGTCGCCAACGCCTCATAAAGCTTCGCTTCGAGCGCCTTGGCCGCCTCCTCGCCCTCCTGCAACCTAGTCTTGAGCGCCGCCACCTCAGCAATCAAGCTTGATGCGTCCTCGCCCTTGGCCTTGGCCGCACCAATCGCCTTGGAACGGGCATTGCGCTCCGTCTGCACAGCCTGCGCCCCGGCGATGGCGGCCCGGCGCTCGCTGTCGATGGCCAACAACTCGGGCGACTGTGGCCCCAGCCCGCGCCGCGCCATGCCCGTATCGAACGCCTCAGGATTATCGCGTATCGCCTTGATATCGAACATATTTAGCGGCCCGAATTGAAGTCCGTTTCGTCATCGATGTCATCCGCTACACTGCTGGCTGCTGCGTCCTCCGTGGTCGCGGGCACGTCAGAGGCGGTATATTCAGCCTCTTCTTCCGCTTCACGCTGGGCGCGCTTGCGCTCGGCCATCTTGGCCAGCCAAATCGAGATCTCGTAGAGGATGAGGATCGGCACGCCGAGGCCGATCTGGCTGATCAGGTCCGGCGGCGTCAGGATGGCGGCACCCATAAAGGCGATGACCGCAGCGTATTTACGCCGCTCAGCAAGCCCTTTGGAAGTCACCAGCCCTGCCCGAGCCATCAGGGTCAGCACGACCGGCAGCTGGAAGGCAAAGCCGAACGCGAACATCAACTTCAGAACCAGCGACAGGTATTCGTTGACCTTCGCCTCAAGCTGGATAGCGATACCGCCATCATCGGCGCCAGTCTGATAGCTGAGGAAGAAGCGCCAAGCGAGCGGGAAGATAAAGGAGTAAACCAGCGTCGCCCCGAGGGCGAACAGCACCGGTGTCGCAATCATGAACGGCAAGAAGGCCCGGCGTTCGTTCTTGTAGAGGCCGGGAGCGACGAACTTCCAGAACTGGTTGGCGACGATCGGGAAAGCCAAGAACAAGGCCGAGTAAAAAGCAAGCTTGAGGTAGGTGAAGAAGGCCTCATGCAAGGCCGTGTAGATCATGCGAGGATTCTCGACCCCGAGGTCGTGATAGATCGTCACCAAGGGCCTAACGAGAAAGGCGTATAGCTCCTCGGCGACCAGGAAACAGGCGATGAAGGCGATGAACAGGGCCACCACCGACCACATGAGGCGATTACGCAGCTCGATCAGGTGATCGACCAGCGGCGCTTTGGATTCTTCGATTTTGGCGTCTCGGGAGGTATCGACCACAGATCAGGCGCCGGTGCTCTCGGGCTTGGGCTCCGTCGCATCGGCCTGTGCCGCGGTTTCAGCTTGCGCCGCCGCCTCCGCAGCCTTTGCCTTATTAAGCGCTTCGGCCGCCGCCACCGCACCTGCGGCGAGCGACGCAGGCGCGCGGGGCGGCTCGGGATCGGGATCGGGCTCGGGATCGGGTTCCGGTTTCTCGACGGCGTGCTCCGGCGCGGGCTCGACCGCTTCACCCACCTGTGTCTCGATGGCCACAGGTGCGTCTTCCTCTGCCACCTCGGCCGCGACCTCGGCCTCAAGTTCTGCCTCTTCCTTCGGCGGCGTGCCACCGAAGGAGAATTTCTTGTTGAGCGCGCTCATATCGGTTGCCTCGGCAATCTTGCCGTCAGGATCGACCGACTCGGTAACCGTTTTCTTCAGGTCGAAGTTACCGGCATTATCTAGCTGCTTCTTGACCTCGGCGAGCTCCGTTTCGCGCACCGCATCATCGATCGAGTCCTGAAATTCGCGCGCGATGGCGCGCACCTTGCCCGCATAGCGGCCGATTGTGTGTAGCATTTTGGGCAAATCCTTGGGCCCGATGACGAGCAACGCCACCACCGCCACGATCAGCATCTCGCTCCAGCCGATATCCAGCATCTCACCGCGCCTATTGCCGAGGTCTACACCGGCGACCCTGCCGCCGAACTAGAGCGATCAGGTCTTGGCGGGCTCGTCCGTCGGGACTTCTGTCTGGGTCGCTGGAGCGGGCTCGGTCGCCGCATGCTCGACCTCCTTCGCCTCCGGCTGTGCCTCGGCCACTGCCTCGTTCTCGTCGTCCTTAAGGCCGGACTTGAAACTCTTCACGCCCTTGGCGATGTCACCCATCACCCGCGGCAGCTTGCCGGCACCAAACAGGATCATGACGATCACCAGGATCAACGCTATCTGCCAAATACCTATGCTCATTCGTTCATCTCCCATGGCGGCGCTGCCGCCGTGTCACCCCGGCTGGCTTCGGTATGCCGCAACTCAGGCCGAATACTTAACTATCAGCGGCGGGAAATACAAACACCATGGCCGAATTTACCATAATGAAAACATCCGCGCCGACGCTCGGCAGTTCGTGCCATGGTACCCTTGCACGCGCCGCGCCACCATCACCTATCGCAAGCTCGACGCGGGCCGAGCGCCCCAGACTGTGCACTGCGTGCACACGCGCCACAATGCCGTCAGCGCCGTCAAAGGTCAGCGCTTCGGGCCGGATCAAGACAGCCGCCATCTCCCCGTCCTGCATCCCAGTGGCGGTAAAGCGCCCGAGCGCGGTGTCGACATGGTCACCCTGCACCATCACCTCGTAACGATTTACATCACCCAGGAATGCAGCGCAAAAGGCATCCACGGGCTCCCGATACAGCACGTCGGGCGGACCTTCCTGGACGATGAGGCCATCGCGCATAAGCGCCACCCGATCGGCCAGCAGCATGGCTTCTTCGGGGTCGTGGGTAACCATCAGAGTCGGGGTGCCGCTTTCGTGTAACACTGCGGCGCTGGTCTCGCGCACCCGGTCGCGTAGCACCACGTCAAGACCCGAAAAGGGCTCGTCCAGCAGCATGACTTTGGGCTTGGGCGCCAGGGCACGGGCCAGGGCCACGCGCTGCTGCTCACCACCGGACAGCCGATGGGGATAGCTTGACGCCAGTTCGGCGACGCCAAGGCGCTCAAGCAAAGCCCTGGCCGTGGCCAGCCTTTCCTGGCGCGGCAGCTCGGTCAAACCAAAAGCCACGTTGTCGAGCACGCTGAGATGGGGAAACAGCGCAAAATCTTGGAACATCAGGCCGACGGAGCGCTGTTCCGGTGAGAGCCCGCCTTGCGGCGTCGCTACGATCTGCTCATCGATATCGATACGGCCCGCCTGTAGCGGCTCCAACCCAGCAGCAAGGCGCAGCACCGTGGATTTACCGCAACCCGAAGGCCCAAGCAGCGCTACCAGTTCGCCTTTACCAACCGCGAGGGAGACGTCGCGCACCGCCTCGATGCGGCCGTAAGCATGTCGCAGCGACTCAAGGACAAGGCCGCCGCTCACGGCAGGGCCGGCGCCTGCGATCCCGGGCGCGCCCGGCCCACCGCGCGACCCAGTATGAGCACGGGCACAAGGCCGACGGCAACGATGGCGAGCGCGGCCGAGGCCGAATCCGCCAAGCGCTCATCGGCGGCCAGTTCATATGCACGCACCGCCAGGGTATCAAAATTGAACGGTCGCATGATCAAGGTTGCCGGTAGCTCCTTCATTACATCGACGAAAACCAACAGCCCCCCGGTGATCAGCCCGGCACGCACCACGGGCACGTGCACCCGCCACAACACCCGGCCTGGCGTACAGCCAAGCGTGCGTGCGGCACCATCCATCGCCGGCGACACCTTGGTCAGGCCCGCCTCAACGGCGCGCAAGGCCACCGCTAAGAAGCGCACGATATAGGCGAAAACGAGCGCCGCAAGCCCCCCAGTCAACAAAAGTCCAGTTGATACTCCGAAGGTATCGCGGGCAAAATCGTCGATGCCGGTATCGAGCGCAGCGAAAGGCACCAGCACGCCGACAGCAATCACTGAGCCCGGTACGGCATAGCCCAATGAGGCAACCCGCGCCGCCGCACGGCCGAGCAGCCCAGCGCCGAGACGCACGGCGTAGGCCAGTATCAAAGCTACGGCGACGGCCAGAACCGCTGTCAGCGCGGCCAGACGAAAGCTATTCCAGGCAAGCCCCGCAAAATGCGTATCGACCATTTCCCGCCAGGTCTCGATGGTCCAGATCCCGAGCTGCAGTGCGGGAAACAGAAAGGCGAGCGCCAACGGCAGCAAGCAGGCGAGAGTTGCCAGCCACATGCGTGTGCCGCGCAGATTATAGCTTGGCAGCGGCCGGTAGCGACCCGAAGTATGATGATAGCGCGCGCCACCGCGCGAGGCCTGCTCGAGGATGAGTAGAAGCGCGACGAACAGCAACAATACCGCGGAAAGCTGAGCCGCCGCACCGGCATCGCCGAGCCCGAACCAAGTGCGGTAGATACCGGTCGTGAAGGTATCGACGCCGTAATACTGGACGGTGCCAAAGTCGCTCAGCGCCTCCATCAGCGCCAGCGAGACACCACCAGCAAGCGCCGGGCGCGCAAGCGGCAGCCCGATGGCGAAGAAGCTGGCCCAGGGCCCGCGCCCCAGGGTGCGGCCAATTTCGAGCGCACAGACAGACTGGTTGAGGAAGCTCGCCCGAGCCAACAGGTAGACATAGGGGTAGAGCACCAGCGACATCACGGCGATGGCTCCGCCCAGCGAGCGAATCTCCGGGAACCAATAGTCGTGCCGGGTCCAGCCGAAAGCCTCGCGTAGGGCGCTTTGCAGCGGGCCGGCAAAATCGAGCATGCCAGCGTAGGTGAAGGCGATGGCGTAGGTCGGCACGGCCAAAGGCAGCAGCAGCGCCCATTCCAGCACGCCGCGCCCAGGAAAGCGGCACATGACGCAAAGCCAAGCCGTGCCCGTGCCGAGTACCAGCGTGCCGAAACCAACGCCAAAGCCGAGCCAGACCGTATTGCCGACATAGCGCCACAGCACCGTGTCCACAAGGTGGCCCCAGACCTCGCCGGACGGCGCAAACAGCTGCACCGCGATGGTGAGGACCGGCACCGCGATCACGGTGGCGATCAGCGGCGGCGCCAAGCGCCAGAGCCAGGATACGCCGGTCAAGGCAGCGCCGTGACCCATCAAACAGCTCCCATCTGACCCTGAAGTGTTCTAGGGCCAGCCGGCGCGGTCGGCGAGGCGGATGGCGGCGCCGTTGAGTTCACCGAAACGGGCAAGGCCGCTAGTATCAGCCTTAAAATCGCCCCAGGCCTGCACGACCTTGGAGGCCGGCACCGACACGTCCACCGGAAACTCGTGATTCAACTCGGCGAACATCTGTTGACCAGCCGGCGAGGCCAGAAACTCGAGCAGACGCAAGGCCGGAGCCGCGTTCGGCGCATGGGCGGTCACGCCCGCGCCACTGACATTGACATGGGCGCCACGGCCGTCTTGGTTGGGGAAAAAAATGCGCGTGGCATCGGCGATCGCCCGCTTGTCCGGGTCATCGGAAGCGACAAGGCGCCCGTAATAGTAGGTGTTGGCGATCGCGACATCGCCCTCGCCCGCCGCAACACCGCGGATCTGATCTGTGTCACCACCCTTCGGCCGACGCGCCATATTGGCCACTAGGCTGCGCGCCCAGGCCTCGGTTTGCTCTTCGCCATGCGCGGCAATCAGGGAGGCGATAAGCGATTGGTTGTAGACATTGCTCGAAGAGCGCACCAGGACCCGATCCGACCATTCGCCATCAGCCAGCGCCTCATAGGTCGAGAGTGACTCCCGCGAAACCCGGTCCAGCGCGTAAACGATGACGCGGGCGCGCAAGCTGAGGCCGTACCAGGTGCCGTCGGGATCGCGATAAGCCGCAGGCACCGCCGCCCGTAGCACCTCCGAGTCGACGGTAGCGAGCACGCCGGCCGTCTTGGCCCGATACAGGTTGCCGACATCAGCAGTGACGAACAAGTCGGCGGGACTGTTGCGCCCTTCGCTGACGAGCCGCTCATGGAGCTGCGACGCATTTCCGGTGACCAAGTTTACAGTGATACCGGTGTCCGCCGTAAAGCGGTCGAGCAACGGCTTGATCAAGGCTTCCTTGCGCGCCGAATAAACATTCACCTCAGCCGTGAAGCCATCAACCGGCACAAGCGTGGCCGCAGCCATGGTAAGCCCGATCCATCCAAGCCGATTACTCAGAGAGTTGCTAATGCGCATTCAAATTTTACCCAGAACCTCGATTATTTTTCGTTCAAGAACGATCTGTCTTTTAATTGAGAATGCGTGTTGTTCTCATTACACTTGTTCAGAATACTGCTTGCTGCGGAAAAACACAAACACATGGATTTATCGGCAACGTCGCCGCAGGCGGCGTCACTCTTCGGAAAGTGCCTCAACGGGCTCGTCTGCCTCCACCTCATCATCTTCCACGTGCTCCCCACCGGAAACGATGGTGCCTAGCAGAAGACCGGCAGGCACAGCGCGGGCGTCGAGCAGGCCGGCAGCCCGCAGTTCCTCGACGCCCGGCAGATCATCGAGCGCCGCCAGACCGAAATGGTCGAGAAAGGATGCGGTGGTGACCCAGGTAGCCGGGCGGCCCGGCGTACGTCGGCGGCCGCGGGGCTGCACCCAGCCCTGCTCGAAGAGGATATCGAGCGTGCCCTTGCTGACAGCGACGCCGCGGATCTCCTCGATCTCGGCCCGGGTTGCCGGTTGGTGGTAGGCGATGATCGCCAGGGTTTCAAGCGCTGCGCGGGACAGGCGCCGCTGCACCTTCTTCTCCCGCCGGAGCACCGCCCCAAGATCAGGCGCAGTGCGCAGGGCCCAACCGTGGCTGACCTGCACCAGATTGATGCCGCGCTCGGCATAGTCCTCGGCCAGGGCCGCGAGACACGCCTTGACATCGGTACCTTCGGGCAGATGCGCCGCCAGGTCGTCCTCACTGAGCGGCGCTCGGCCGGCGAACAGCAACGCCTCTATTACCCGAATCTGCTCGGCTTCCACCGCGTCGCGGTTGGCGCTCAAGGCCTCGTCTCCTTGTTACGAATATAGATCGGCGCGAAGGCCTGGGCCTGGCGCAGGCGCAGCTTACCTTCCTTGCAAAGCTCCAGCGTGGCTACAAAGGTCGCAGCCAAAGACGAGCGCGCCAACAGCGGATCGCCGATATCTGCAGGTAGGAAGCGGGCGAGCGTAGTCCAATCCAAGGCAATACCCAGCATGCCCGACAGCCGCTGTACGGCGTCGCTCAGGCTCATCAGACGGCCCTGCTCCACCGGCAAGATCGCCATCGCACCCTGCCGCTGGCGATGGCTAGCATAGGCACGCAGGAGATCATGCAGATCGATGGCATAGACGGGCTTGGCAACGACTTCGATGCCGTCCGGCTGGCCACGTGCGAAGACATCACGGCCCAACAAATCACGCGCCATGAGCTTTGCAGCAGCCTCCCGCATCGCTTCAAGGCGGCGCAGTTGAAAGGCGAGAGCATCGGCCATCTCCTCACCACTCGGCTCATCCTCACCGCCCTCAGTGGGCAGCAAAAGGCGGGACTTGAGATAGGCTAGCCATGCCGCCATGACGAGATAGTCGGCCGCCAATTCCAGCCGCTGTCGCCGCGCCTGGCGCACATAGTCGAGATACTGGTCGGCAAGCTGCAAGATCGAGATGCGGGTCAGGTCGACCTTCTGGTCGCGGGCCAGCCCGAGCAGCACGTCGATCGGCCCCTCGAAGCCGTCGAGGTCCAGCACAAGCTGGGCCGGCGCACCGCCTGCTACGTCGTCCTCGAAATCGTCCGCCATGGTTGCCGTTGTATTCGTCACAGTCCCGTCACCATGCCAATCGCTGTCAGCACCAGCATAACCGGTTTCCAAACCAACCACGCCATCACGTTGACATCCTGGCCGAGTTTGCTTCCGAGCCAAGGCAGGAGCAGCAGTAGGCCGACAAGAATAAATAACCCGTAGCGCTCGAGACGCGCAAACGGCCGTGCGAGTACGCGCGGCAGCAGGCCGACCGCCACTCGGCCGCCGTCAAGCGGTGGAATCGGCAACATATTGAACACCGCTAACACCACATTGATGATCATCGCATTGGACAGATTCGCGATCAGCCACGACGCGCCATCGCCACCAAAAGCTAGCAAAGCTCGAAGCAGAATCGCCGACAACAAAGCCAGCGCTATGTTGATTCCCGGCCCGGCGAGTGCCACCAACTCCATGTCGCGGCGCGGCTTTCTAAGCGCCCGAAAATTAACCGGCACAGGACGCGCATAGCCGAACAAGAACGGTGCCGACGAGAGGAACAATAACAGTGGCAAGATCACGGTGCCAAAGGGATCGACGTGCCTGAGAGGATTAAAGCTGACCCGGCCGCGATGATAAGCTGTGTGATCGCCGAGCTTCCACGCCACCCAGCCGTGGGCGGCCTCGTGCAGGGTTACCGCGAGCACCACGGGCAGTGCCCAGGTCGACACGGTGTAGAGCACATCGCTCATGACAAGGGCGCTTGCAGGAGTTGAGCAATATGGCTGTCGGCGACAGCCACGTCGAAGGCCTGCGGCGATCGCTTAGCAGCAAGGGCTGTGGCAAACCGTGCCTCACCCGCATCGTCGAGACGGGGTAGGTCTGCGGCGATCGCCTGCATCTCGTCGAGCTCGCCGCTGCAATGGAGCACCACGTCGCAGCCGGCGGCCAGGGCTGCGGCACCACGCTCCGCCATCGGTCCCGACAACGCTCCCATGCCTATATCGTCCGACAAGAGCAGGCCGTCGAAGCCGATACTGCCGCGAATCACCTGCCCGATCACGCTCGGTGACAGCGTCGCCGGCCGGGCCCTGTCGATGTCGGTGTAGATTACGTGTGCGGTCATCGCCAGAGGCATACCGGCCAAGTCACGGAAGGGCACGAAGTCCGTTCTCTCCAGCTCTGCCACCGGCGTCGTCACGACGGGCAACGCATGATGACTGTCAGCGCCCGCCCGCCCGTGGCCAGGGATATGTTTGATCACCGGCAGAACACCGCCCGCTAGCAGGCCGCCGCAAGCCGCCCGGCCAAGCATGGCGACAAGTTTCGCCGTATCGCCATATGCACGATCGCCGATGACGGCATCGGCTTCGGGTGATGGCACGTCAAGCACCGGCAGGCAATCCACGTCGATGCCGAGCGCCAGCAGCTCATCGGCAAGCAGCCGCGAATTCAGCGCCGCCGCCTCGGCCGCCACAAAGCGGTCGAGCTTTGCCAGTTCGCCAAAGCGCGCCGCAGCGGGTGCCTCGCGCCAGTGCGGCGGGCGCAGCCGCGCCACGCGCCCGCCCTCCTGGTCAATCAGCACCGGCGCTTCGCGACCGACGCTCTCGCGCAGGGCGGCGACAAGTGTACGAACTTGCCCTGGCTCATCGATATTGCGCGCAAACAAGACGAAGCCGACCGGGTCACTAGCCTCAAATAAGTGCCGCTCGGCGTCGCCGAGCGTCATACCAGCACAGCCAAATATCGCCGCGCCGTGGCTCACGGCGCCACCACAAAGCAGTCCACTCCAGCAGCCTTGAGCTGATTGCAGAGGCTGGCCGCGCTTTCACGGCTCAGCAGCGGCCCGACATGCAGGCGATAAAAGGTGCCACGACCGTCGTCGAGATCGGCCGAAACAACGAAGTGGCGGATCGGCGCCAGCAACGCCGAGGCCTTGGCGGACGCTGAGCGCCAACCTGCCGCGGCTTCCTCGGCACTGCGAAAGGCACCAAGCTGAATGCGGAAGCCGGCGTTGGGATCGTCGGGTATCTCGGTCGCGGGCGCCAGAACCGTCTCGACGGGATCAACTATCTCCGGGACCGGCGGCACAACCGCCAACTCAGGCGATGCCCCGACCGGCGGAGCTGGTAGCGGTGCAAGCGCCGGCGGCGGCACATCCGGGACCGGCGTGATCCGCGGTTCCGGTGGCGTCGGGCGCGGCAGCGGTTCTTCCGGCAACGGCAGCAGGCGCTCCACTACGGTCTCGACCGAACCGTCCTCGAAGGCTTCGTAGATCAGCTTTTCGCGATGGGGAACATCCATGCCGCCGGGATCTTCCGGGCGCCGGCGGATCGGCCCGGCTTCAGCCCTCAGCAACGGCACTTCGGCTACGATCGTCGCCTCCTGCGCGGCCTTATAAGCGCGCAACATCACCAGCGATAGCAGACCGAGCGCGAGCATGAAAAGCAGCAGCGCAATACGTCGCGGTCTGCGGCCGGGGACATCGACGCCGGCATTCATTCAGCGCATCTCCTCAAGTGGTGTGATACCCATGACACCTAGGCCCGAGGCGATCACCAGCTTGACCCCGGCGAGCAAATCGAGCCGTGCCCGCGACAGAGCAGGGTCGTCATCGATGAGAAAACGCATCTTCGGCTCGTCATTGCCACGGTTCCACAGGGCATGGAAGGCAGCCGCCAGATCATAGAGGTAAAAGGCTAGGCGATGAGGCTCATGCGCCTGGGCAGCCGCCTCCAACAGACGTGGCCAGCCGGCCAGGTTGCGGATAAGTGCTATTTCGTCGGGATGCGAGACCAGGGCAAGGTTCGCCGCGCCAGCATCCAGGCCTGCCTCGGCGGCATTCCGCTGCACGGAGCATATACGCGCGTGGGCATACTGGACGTAGAAGACCGGGTTGTCGCGCGACTTCTCGGTCACCTTGGCAAAGTCGAAGTCGAGCGCCGCGTCATTGCGCCGGGTAAGCATGATGAAGCGGACAACATCCTTACCAACGGCATCGACCACATCGCGTAACGTGACGAAGGTGCCAGCGCGTTTTGACATCTTCACCGGCTCGCCACCGTCGAGCAAATTCACCATCTGACAGATCTTGACGTCAAGATTGGCCCGCCCTTCGCTCACTGCGTTCACGGCTGCGGCGACACGCTTGACGTAACCGCCATGGTCCGCGCCCCAGACGTCGATCATGTCCTCGTAGCCGCGCGCCAGCTTGTCGAGGTGATAGGCGATGTCAGTTGCAAAATAGGTCCACTCGCCATTAGCCTTGCGCAAGGGCCGGTCGACGTCATCGCTAAAATCGGTAGCCTTAAAGAGAGTCTGGGGTCGCGCTTCCCAATCCTCATCCGGCTGCTTACCCTTGGGCGGCTGCAGCACGCCGATATAGAGCAGACCGCGCCTGTCCAGAACCTCCAGAACCTGGTCGACGCGCCCGGCCGCGACCAGCGCCCGCTCTGAGGAAAAGCGGTCCATGTGAATGCCGAGCGCGGCAAGGTCGTCCTGGATCTCGGAGATCATGGCCGTCAGTGCGACTTCACGGCAAACACCGAGCCAATCCTCCTCGGTCGCGTCGCGCCAGCGCTCGCCATCGCGAACGGCAAGCGCCTCACCCACCGGAATCAGGTACTCACCCGGATAGAAGCCCGAGGGAATCTTGCCGATATCCACACCCAGCGCCTCGCGGTAGCGCAAATAGGTCGAACGCGCTAGCACCTCGACTTGGGCACCCGCGTCATTGAGATAATATTCTCGGGTCACGTCGTAGCCGACATGGGCGAGCAGCGAAGCCAGGGCATCGCCGAATACAGCACCACGACTGTGGCCCACGTGCAGCGGCCCTGTCGGGTTAGCCGAGACATATTCGACATTGACCAGCCGGCCATTTCCGATATCGCTACGCCCGTAATCGGAACCGGCCGCAAGCGCCTCCACCAGCGCATCGTGCCAAGCACCGTCGGCTAGGCGCAGATTGAGAAACCCCGACCCGGCAATATCCACCGCCGCGACGCCCTCGACATGGCCCAGATGCGCTGCGAGCGCCTCTGCCAATTCGCGTGACTTCATCCCCGCCTGCTTGGCCAGCACCAGAGCCGCGTTGGTGGCTATATCGCCATGGCTAGCATCGCGCGGCACCTCTACGCTGACGGCGCTAGTATCCAATCCTGCCGACAATACTGCCGTTAGGGCATCATCCACATGGCCACGAAACGTCTTGAAGATATCCATCAGGTCAGGACCGTGACATCGAAGAGGCGGGTATGCTCAGCAAGCGCATAACGGTCTGTCATACCAGCAATATAGTCGCAGACCACGCGAGCGGTAGGCGGCGTTCCAGGTTCAACAACGCCCTGCTGCCAGTCGCCCGGCAAGCATTCGGGCTCGGCCAGGAACAAAGCAAAGAGATCTTCGACCACCCGGCGCGCTTTACTGGCCATGCGGTTAACGCGAAAATGGCGGTACATGTTGGCGAACAGGAAGCGCCTGAGTTCGTCGGTGCACGTGCTCATTTCGTCGGAAAAGCCTATCAGCGGCACGCCCAGCCCGCGAACCGCTGCCGCGGTGTCTGGCGCATGCGCCGCGATGCGCCGACGGCTCTCAACAATAACATCCTCGACCATGGCCGCTATCAGGCGGCGCACCGATTCGTGGATCAGACGCTGGCGCTCGATGCCAGGATAGCGGGCCGCTACCTCAGCAAAGATCGGTCCCGCTAGGCCCGTATCAGCAAGCGCCTCCGTACCAAACAGGTCGGCCCGCAAGGCATCGTCGACATCGTGGTTGTTGTACGCGATATCGTCAGCCAGCGCCGCCACCTGAGCTTCCGGCCCGGGCCAGGTTGCTACCTCCAAGTCATGCCCGCGCAGGTAATTCGCCACCGTCTCGGGCAGTGTCTCCGGCGCTATGGGTCCGTTGTGCTTGACCACACCTTCCAATGTCTCCCAGGTCAGATTGAGGCCGTCAAAACCCGCATAGCGTCCTTCCAGCCGGGTCACGATACGTAGCGCCTGAGCGTTATGGTCGAAACCGCCGAAAGGGGCCATCGCCGCATTTAGTGCATCCTCTCCGGCATGGCCGAAAGGGGTGTGGCCAAGATCGTGAGCCAAGGCAAGCGCCTCGGCCAGATCCTCGTTTAGCGCCAGCACTCGGCTGATGGACCGGGCGATTTGCGCCACCTCCAAACTGTGCGTCAGGCGGCTTCTGTAATGGTCGCCCTCATGATGGACAAACACCTGTGTCTTGTGCTCAAGCCGACGAAAGGCCGCACAATGGACGATGCGGTCACGGTCACGCTGAAAAGGGGTGCGGGAGGCGCTTTCCGGCTCGTCATAAAGGCGGCCACGGCTACCTTCCGGCCGGGTGGCGAACGGCGCCAGCGAATGTACGATCATGGTGGTCAACCTAGCCCTGCGCTGAAAGCTGATCAACGTTGCTGTATGGGCCGATTGACAATGCCCAGCAGGTACCCAAAATACCCTTAGAGACAAGCGCAACGACGCTGCTGATGTGGATGGAGAGCCTATGTTGGAGATGAAGGTGGAATCCGCGGCCGATTTCGGACTCACGATGACCGCCGCGGCGGCCGATCAAGTCAAGCAGGTGATCGCCGCCCAGAAGACGCGCTGTTTTCTGCGCATCGCGGTCGTCGGTGGTGGCTGTTCCGGCTTCCAATACGCCTTCTCCATCGACGACACGGAAGCAGAGGACGACCTGGAAGTGCGCCGGGACAACGCCGTGATTATGGTCGACGAGACATCGCTCAACCTGCTGCAGGGCTCCGAGATCGATTTTCACAGCGGCCTCGAAAGCTCGATGTTCACGGTCTCAAATCCAAACGCGACCTCGTCCTGCGGCTGCGGCACCTCATTTGCGATGGGCTGACGCACAGTGACAACAGCGGCCAATGAGGCGGACAGATTGCTTCATTTTGCGAAGCGCCGCAAAGATAGAGAACACCCTCAGATATCCCACTAGCTGTAACAAACGGCGGTTTCACACTGAAAGTTACAAACGTGCTCCAAGGCGACGAACTACTCGCCGTACCTCTTGACACGATGTCTGATCAGGATGGCTATCAGACCACCTTAGGCGAGATGTGAAGTGAGCATCAGTAGATAACGAATTCAATAGATCGTGTAGCATTTTCTCAGATTCTTGGCACGCTGGGCTTTTCCAGCCAAACCTGAAGGACTAGATCAACAAGACGCCCATGGCAGCCACGCGCGAAAGCAAGGACAACATCACTGACCTGCCCCGCTTAACTTGATCCAGTTTGTAAGTTAGGCTCTAGACACATAATCAATAGCATATCGCAGAAACGAGACAAACGGCGGTGAGACGTTGCTAGGGGGCGCTATCGCTTTCAGCATCATCGCCTCCATCACTGGTCACTATTTTAACCGATTACGACAATCTCGTCTCTCAGTGATAGCGGTGGTTGACGCCAGCCTCGAACATGGCGACCACGTTTCCCGGCGGCACCTCGGCCTGAATGTTATGTACGCTGTTGAGCACGTAGCCGCCACCCTTACCCAGAATGTCGATCACGCGCCGGGTCTCTGCCGCGACCTCCTCGGCCGTACCGAAAGGCAGAATACGCTGGGTGTTGATACCACCCCAGAAGCAGATGCGGTCACCGAACTCTTCCTTGAGGCGCTCGGGCTCCATGTTGCGAGCCGTCACTTGCACCGGATTGAGCGCATCGACCCCGATGTCGATCAGGTGCGGGATGAAATGATAGGCCGAACCGCAACAATGGAAGCAAACCTTGGCGCGCCCGCCGGTCAGGCCCTTGACCGTCTCCACCATGCGGCGGTGGCGCGGCTTGAGATACGTGGCATAGATGTTCTCGGGATCGAACATGCAGCCTTCCTGGGTGCCGAGATCCTCGCCGAAATAGACGATATCCACATTCTTGGGGCCAGCCGCCGCGACCATGGTTTCGGCCGTGTCACACCAGAAATCACAGAGCTTGTCCATCAGACGCTCCAGCGCCTCCGGGGCCTTGTAGAGATCCTTCAGATAGGCCTCGAAACCGCGCATGGCATAGCCGCGGTGGATCACACCGCCAGGCAGATAGAGGCATATGGCGTGATCACCCCGACTCTGGATCTGCTGTACCCGCTCTGCGACGCCCTCGCCCAACCCCGGATTGCTGCCGTCTGGCCAATTGCATTCCTCGACCCGCTCCACGGTCAGCTGGCCGCCATAGAACGGGCCATCTCGGTGCAGAAAGTGCTGGTCAACATCTTTTTCGGTGCGCTTCCACAGCACGCCGAACATATCGACGTAGTTATTGTCGTCGATCCAATGATCGACACCGCCGCGATAGGCACCGGGCTGGATGTTGCGGGTATCCACGCCGAAACGCTCAAGGATGGATTCCGTGGGATGGGCCACCGAATGGATGATCGACATCGGCTCCGTCGGCTCAGTAATGCCCAGATGCGTCTTCAGGCGCTCATACGCCGACAGCGTGATGGTAGTGAACTCGGCCCCACCGAAATCAATCGGCACCCGATCAGGTTGCTCATGGTCGAGCGCAGCCAATATGCGATCACGATGCGTCCACGTCATGCTACAAATCTCCACATCTTAGAGCGTGTCTCCAGCGCCCTGAATTTGCGTTAACTAACCTGCATGAACTGCTCAATCAAAGCAACCAGCACAGCCGGCGCGTCCTCCTGGCAGTAATGCCCGACCCCGGGAAGCCGCACCACGGGCGCCTCCGGAAACAGTGCCTCAAAATCCGCTATGCCATAGTCGGGCACTATGGCCTGGTCCGCCATGCCGTAGGCGAGCATGGCGGGCTTGGCACGTAACGCCATTATGTCTCCCTGCTTGAGACATTGGGTGACAAACGGGCGCGCCTTGCCGAGCACGACATCCAAGGGAAAGGCGATGGCGCCGGCACAGGAGGTACGGTCCGGAAACGGTGTCGCGTAGGCGCGCAGCCAGTCGTCCGTGACCACGGCGCTGTTCTGAAAGCCGGGAATCTTCATCACGGAGAGCACCGTGCTGCCGAGCTCGCCGAGAATGCCGTCTAGGGTGCCTTGCTCGTGATGCTTCGTGATCCAGGCAAACCACGGTGACAGGCGCTCCGGCTGCACGCCGCCATAGCCAAGCAGGGTATTCATCAGTACCAGGCGTTTGACGCGCTGCGGATTGCGCAGGGTGTAGGCGCCCGTCATCGGCCCGCCCCAGTCCTGGCCAACAAAGGTGATGTCATCAGTCCCGAGATATTCAATTAGGTTTTCCAGATTCTCCACATGGGTCTGCAGGGTGTAGACGCGATCAGGTGGCGTTTCGCTCTTGCCGAAACCCATATGGTCCGGCACAATCACGCGGTAGCGCTCCGACAGCTTGGGGATAAAGTTGCGATACAGATAGCCCCATGTTGGTTCGCCATGCAGGAAAATTATCACCTCGCCACCACGCGGTCCCTCATCAACATAATGCTGGCGAAACCCGTGGCCATCGAAGACATGCGGCGCGAAGGGGAACGTTCCGTTAAAAGTCTCAGTATCGGGGATCGTCATGCGGCTCTCCAAGGTGGCAAATGTAGCAACGCGAATTCTCGGATAGCATGCTGCAGCAGCTCGACAAAGGGAGAACATCGTGTTGTTGAACCGCGAGGCCCCTGCCAATATCGCGCCGACGACGACAGGCACCAAATACAGCGACAGCGTCGAGATGTCGGCCGATGCTCGCTCGCTCTACATCTCCGCCCGGCTCGGCGCGCTACCGGACGGCTCGGTACCGGATACTTTCGACAGGCAGAGGCGGCTTGAACCTGCCGCCTTATCTCTGCGAAGTGGTCGCCATCGCCGCAAAAGACTAGGAAGGAGACGCGGTGAGTAAGACCATTCTCCTGATTGGCTCGTTCGATACCAAAGGTGAGGACTATGGCTTCGTGCGCGAGCGCATCCTCGCTCGCGGGCATGAAGTGCTGACGCTCGACACAGGCGTGCTGGGTGAGACCAATCTGTTCCTCGTAGATGTCGGGGCCGCCGCTGTGGCCGCGGCGGGAGGCGGCAATCTCGCAGCGCTGCGTGCAAAGGGCGACCGCGGTGAGGCCATGAAGGTTATGTGCCGCGGTGCCGAGGTCGTGATCGCCAGACTCCACGCCAACAGCCGTTTCGATGCCGTGCTCGGCCTGGGCGGCTCGGGCGGCGCCAGTGTCATCGCGCCAGCCATGCGTGCCCTGCCCCTCGGCCTACCGAAAATACTGGTCTCCACCGTCGCCTCGGGGGACACCTCACCCTATGTCGGGCTAGCCGATATCACCATGATCCCGTCGGTGGTCGATGTCGCCGGCGTCAACCGCATCAGCGAAACGATCTACACCGCAGCGGCCGGCGCCATCTGCGGCATGCTGGAGATGGACTATTCGGCCACAGGCACGAGCAGACCGATCATCGCCGCCTCGATGTTCGGCCAGACCACGCCCTGCGTGACGCGCTGCCGCGACACGCTCACCGCAGAGGGTTACGAGGTCTTGGTCTTTCACGGCAGCGGCACCGGCGGCAGAACCATGGAGCGCATGGTCGAGCAAGGCTATGTCGCAGGCGTGCTCGACATCACCACCACGGAATGGGCGGACGAGCTTTGCGGCGGCGCCTTTAGCGCTGGGCCCGATCGTCTGACCGCGCCAGGCCGGGCCGGCATCGCCCATCTCATCGTACCTGGCTGCGTCGATATGGTGAATTTCGGGCCGCCCGAGACGGTGCCAGAGCGCTATGCCGGGCGTATCCTCTATGAGTCCAAACCCACAGTAACGCTGATGCGCACCACGCCAGAGGAGAACGCCCGCATCGGCACGATCTTCGCCGAGAAAGCCAATGCGGCATTGGGAAAGGTGGCGTTCCTGCTGCCGCTGCAGGGCCTGTCAGTGCTCGACAGCGATGGCGGCCCTTTCTGGTCGCCGGAGGCCGATGGGGCGCTGTTTGATGCCATCAAGGCGAGCTTGCACCCCAGCATCCCTGTGGTCGAGTTCGACGCCCATATCAACGATGAGGTTTTCTCGCAAAAAGCCGTGGCCATGCTGCTCGAACTGATGGCCGAGTAAGGGAGGAGCGATACGATGACGTTCACTAGAAGCGAAGTCATGGCGCGCCTGCGCGACGTCATCGCGGCCGAGCGGCCGATCGTCGGCGGTGGCGCCGGAACCGGCATTACGGCCAAGTGCGAGGAGGCGGGCGGTATCGATCTCATCGTGATCTACAATTCCGGCCGCTTCCGCATGGCCGGGCGCGGATCCTTGGCCGGTCTGATGCCCTACGGCGACGCCAATGCCATCGTCATGGACATGGCCAACGAGGTTCTGCCTGTGGTACGCGATACGCCGGTGCTGGCCGGTATTTGTGGCACAGATCCGTTTCGCAACATAGAGCTGTTCCTCAGGCAGGTGCGTGATGCCGGCTTCTCGGGCATCCAGAATTTCCCCACCGTTGGCCTCATCGACGGCTTGTTCCGGCGGAACCTAGAGGAGACAGGCATGGGCTTCGCGCTGGAAGTGGAGATGATCCGCCTGGCGCGCAAAATGGAGCTTTTCACCAGCCCCTATGCCTTCAACACAGACGACGCTATGGCCATGGCCGGAGTCGGCGCCGATATGATCGTCGCCCATCTCGGGCTCACCACTAAGGGGTCGATCGGGGCGAACACGGCGCTGTCTCTGGAACAGGCCCCTGCCAAGGTGCAGGAGATCTGCGATGCCGCCAAGGCGGCTCGGTCGGACGTCATCGTGCTCTGCCATGGCGGACCGATCGCCATGCCCGACGATGCCACCCATGTGCTCCAAAACACCAACGGGGTAGACGGCTTCTACGGTGCCTCGAGCATGGAGCGTCTGCCCACCGAAGTGGCAATCCGCGAGCAGGTCGAGGCCTTCAAGGCCGTACGGTTCTGATGGCGCCGACCGTCCTCCTGATCGGTGCCTTCGACAGTAAGTGTGAAGAGTACGACTTCGTTCGCAGGCGACTGCAAGCATCGAGTTTAGAGACGCTGACACTGAACTGGGGCGTGCTGGGGGGCTGCGACCACTTTCCGGTCGACATCGAAAGCGCCCATGTCGCCGCCGCGGGCGGCGCGGACCTGGGAGCGCTACGCGAGGCTGGCGACCAAGAAGCGGCGGTGGCCACGATGGCGCGAGGCGTCGCGACCGTGGTGCCAGGCCTCTATCGCGAGGGCCGCTTCGATGGCGTCTTCGCCCTCGGCAAGGCGCGCGGCACCAGCGTCGCCGCCGCGGCCATGCGCGCGCTCCCCATCGGCGTACCGAAAGTCATCGTCTCGACAATCGCCGGCAGCGATACCTCGGCCTTCCTTGGCGCCAAGGACATCAACATCTTTCCCTCGCTAGTCGACGTCTCCGGCCTCAATGCGATTAGTCGGACAATTATGGCGCAGGCCGCAGCGGCACTTGTCGGCATGGTCGCTGCAGAACCCGTGCCTAAGACCGATACAAAGCCGATCATTGCCATGTCCATGTTCGGCCAGACCAGACCCTGCGTCCAGCGCTGCAAGGAGGCACTGAGCACCACGGGCTTTGACGTGCTCACCTTCCACGCCACCGGCAACGGTGGCAGAACAATGGAGAGCATGATTGCAGATGGTCTCATCACCGCCGTGCTAGACATCACCACCACCGAGCTAGCGGACGCCCTGTGCGACGGCATTTTCTCGGCCGGCCCACATCGTCTCGAAGCAGCCGGCAAGGCAGGTATCCCGCAGGTGATCGTTCCGGGCTGCCTAGACATGGTCAATTTCGGTGCTGCCGACACGGTGCCGGTGACATACCGCGAGCGCCACTTGCACGCCGGCAAGCCGACTGTGACGCTGATGCGTACCGACGTGGCGGAAAACCAGCAACTCGGCCGCATTCTGGCCGAAAAGGCCAATGCCGCGCAGGGTCCCGTGGCCCTGCTGGTGCCCCTAAACGGCTGGTCGCGCTTCGATGCCGAAGGTGGCCCCTTCTGGGACCCCGAAGCCGACCGCGCCGCCATCGCAGCGTTGCGCGCCGACCTTCGCCCCGACATCCCGCTGATCGAGATCCCAGCCCACATCAACGACGAGGCTTTCGCCGCCGCCGCGGTCGAGACGTTGCTGGCGATGCTGAGCGAGGAGAGCTGATATGCCCCGCCAAAGCAAGCCCATGCGCCTGTTCTATCACCCCGCCAGCAGCGCCTCGATGCGGGTGACGCTGTATCTGCGCTGTCGCGGCGTGCCCGCCTCTCAGGTCGAACTGGTGAGCACAGGCCTAGCGACCGATCATCGCGGCATTCTGGTCTTCACCATGCCCGAGGGCGATGCCGAGACCGAGAAGGTCGGCACCACTAACCTCACCGCCTTCAATCCTGAAGGGCGCATCCCGGTACTACTGCTGGCGGACGGGCGCAAACTGACCCAGTCGGGCCCGATCGTCGACTTCATCGAGGAAACACTGGCCGTGGAGCCCAGCATGCTGCCTGAGGACGCCTGGGCCCGGGCCGAGGCGCGCCGCATCATGTGGATCATCGCCGCCGATACCCAGCCCTACCAGAACATCCCCTTCATCATCCAGGCGATGGGTGAATGGGGCATGACCAAGGCGCCGCCAACCGTGCACCCGCTGCGCCTGCATTTCATCCGCCGCGAGTTTGGCGCCATCGAGTCTATTCTAACCACCTGCGCCGGCCGCTTCGCAGTTGGTGATGCGGTCACCCAGGCTGATTGCTTTCTGGTACCGCAGGTGCGCAACGCACTACTCGCCGGTATCGATCTGGCCGCCGAATTCCCAACGCTGTCCCGGGTCTGGGAGAACCTGCTCGCAGTGCCAGAGATTGCGGTGGTGATCGAGGACGCCGGCGGTGTCGTTCAGCCGTTGGTTTTCGATTCCGACAAGTTCGAGGTCTACACCACGGCACCAAGCCGCTGAGGCTCTACGTCCTGTATTGCGCGGTCGCGTCCGTGATCCAGCGAAACAAATCGGCGCCCTGCTTACCACCGCCGCCGGTTATGCCGCGGAAATAGAACAGCTATGCCGCCTCGACAGAGTCCTTCGCCACATCGAAACGGGCGGCGGCCGCAACGGTGTCGAGCGCAAGAAAGTCGCTCAGGGATTGGCAGATCTCGCCCAGCGAGACCGAGGCGCTGTCGGTCACCAAGGTGATCTTGCGAATGCCGAAACTGCGCAAAATTTCTGCGACCAAATGCAGCATGTGCCGGTTCTCGTCACAAACGAGGGCGTAAACCCTGTCCGAGCAATACCCGGCCATGCGATCAACACACCTTTGGCGAAGAAGCTCGGCCCACGGCGAACAGCCTAATTTAGCGACACTTCTGGCTCATCTCGATGGCCTCGACGAAGGCCACGGCCGCGGGCTTACGTAGCAGCGCCGGGTTACGGCCGACCCATTTAACAAAAGCCGCCGTTAGGGCATTATGGTCCTCGCGGTTCTCGACGCATTGCCAGATCTGCGCATCGTCGAGCGCGTATTGCCCGGCACCCACCAGTTCGACAACAGCGCCCACCACGGCGCGGCACTGGACGATCAGCATGGCGCGCAGCATCTCCTCGCCGACGACCTGGTCGAAGCCCTTAACACCCTGGCCACAGGCAAATTTCAGGTTGGCACCGGTATGCACCGCCTCAATCGGCCCTTGCGGCGGCGATCCCGCAGCGGCAAAAGCCACGCTCGTTTCGCCGATCAGGCCGACTCCCGTCAGTGCCAGCACCATCGTAAAATTGCGAAAAAAATGGCTCATGGCCGCAGCACTCCGTGGTTTTGGTTAGGATTTTCGGCCTTGGGACGCGGCCACCGGTGACAGTTTAGCATTCGAGCGCAGACGCGCAAAACAGACTCGTTTGTACACGTGCCCGTCTCTTGACTACTCGGTGTTGGCAAGAGAAGATAGAGAAGTTGCCGAATGAGTTAGGGTCTGAACGTGAGTTCAGGCTGCGCGTTCGGTGGCTCGCCGTTCGTTAACACCTGTCCTTGGGTGGACGGCGGATGTGCTCAATCAGGGAGGGAGTTAATGTCCAATAGAATAAATACCAGTGTGGTGGGAACCATTGCTGGCTTCGTTGGGGCGGCCGTGTTCGCTGCCTCGGCAATAGCCGGTAATATTACTCATGACCGCCTGGTGAACAGTGAGAATGAGCCAGAAAACTGGATCAATCATCACGGCAATTACGAAGCCCATCGCTTTTCCGGTCTGCGTGAGATAAATCGGGACAATGTTGGAGACCTAAAAGTCGCGTTCACCTATGCCATGGGCAGCACCCAGGGCGGCGGCACGGACCCGGTTGTGTTTCCGTTCTCCGGTCTCGAAGGCACGCCTACCGCGGAAGACGGCTTTCTGTACTTGACCACCGGTTGGGGCGTCGTGACCAAGATCGACGTGCGCGGTGGTAAAGCGGTCACCGTGTGGAAGTCGGATCCCGAAGCCGATAAGGATTGGGGCACTAGCGTCCTATGCTGCGGCATCAACAACCGCGGCGCCGTGCTGGCTCGCGACATGGTTATCGCGCCGGTCCTTGATGGTCGCATTCGCGCCCTGAACAAGACCGACGGCAGCCTCATCTGGGAGAGCCAGGTCGCAGATCCGGGCATCGCCGAAACTATTACCGGCGCGCCTCTGGTCATCCGTGACACGGTCGTCACCGGCATGGCCGGCGCCGAATTCGGCGTTCGCGGCTGGATTGCCGCTCTCAGCCTCGACGACGGCAAGGAGATCTGGCGCACCCACACCATTCCTGGTGAGGGCGAGCCCGGCAACGAGACCTGGAAGGACGATTTCGGCGCCTGGAAGACGGGCGGCGGCTCCACCTGGGTGACCGGCTCCTACGATCCGGAACTCGACATCATCGTCTGGGGTACCGCGAATCCTGGTCCAGACTGGGATAATGCCTATCGTCCTGGTGACAACCTGTGGACCGACTCCACCATCGCGGTGAATGCGACCACCGGTAAGTTCCTTTGGGGCTTCCAGCACACGCCAAACGATCCGTACGACTATGACTCTATCGCGGAGAACACCTTCGTCGACACCGTGATCAACGGTCAGTTCGTGCGTTCCACCCTGCACGCCAATCGTAACGGTTTCGCCTACGCGCTCGACCGTGCGACAGGCGAGTACGTGTGGGGCACCCAGTTCGTCAAGAAGCTTGACTGGACGGATGGTCTGGACGAAAACGGCCGGCCGGCCTCCTACGATCCTAACTCGGACGTGCAGTCCTACAACGAAGGCTCCGCGGCACATCGTGGCGACCTCGTTGAGGTTGGCGCCCGCAGTGAGATCGAAGGCATTTCCTGCCCCGCTCATACCGGCGGCAAGAACTGGCCCCCGACCGCCTACAGCCCGCATACCGGTCTCTACTACATTCCGGTCATCGAGAGCTGCAATAAGGCCTTCGCCTCGGTCGCACCGGAGAACTGGAATGCCGCGGATCGCAAGTGGTTCCTCGGCGGCGCGCCGTACTTCACCTTTGAGGACCCGCGCTCGGGCCGCATCACCGGCAGCGTGACGGCAATTGACGTCTCCAACGGCGTGGTCGTACGCAAGTGGGAGACCGAGTTCCCGATGCTGGGCGGCGTTTTGGCGACGGCTGGCGGCTTGGTCTTTACCGGCACCGCCGACGGTGCCGTGGTCGCGCTCGACGACACCACTCTCGAGGAGCTATGGCGCTTCGAAACCGGCTCGTCGATCAATGCTCCGCCCATGTCTTACGAGGCCGATGGCAAGCAGTACATTGCTATCGAGGTTGGCCTCGGCGGCGCATGGCCCCAGTGGTTTACCGACTCGACCCCCGAGTTGAAAGCCGCTGTGCCAAGCAACGTTCTCTACGTCTTCTCGATGTAGAATACGGTCTATGGTGTGAGCCGGCGCTACATAGCGCCGGCTCATTCTTTTCTCTGACAATTCGAGTCTCAACTGCCGGCACGCCGGCGCGCCGCTCTTGCCTGTTGACCTGATCGGCGAAGCGCCTCACATATTGTCTAACCAGACGCCACGAACCGGGACGCACCAGAATGAACACGATCACCAAGCGGGGACGTATTGTCGGCGCACTGATGGTTACGGCGTTTTTTGGCGCAGCGGCATTCGTAATGCTGTCAGCTTCGTCCGCCGTGGCCGATGACCCGCCTCGACGCTCCGGTCCTCCGCCCATCGTGTTTGATACATTTCCCAACAAGTGCGCGCGTTGCCACAAACAGGACGGCCGTGGCGGCCCTGCCTATGGCGGCTTTGCCGCAGACCTGCGCGCCACCGAACTCGAGCATGAAGGGCTTGTGTTCATCATCACCGAGGGCATTCGCCAGCGCGGCATGCCCGAGTTCAAGAGTACAATGTCCAAGCGCCAGATCAGCGGTGTCTCCGACTACATCATAAACAAGATCAAGGGCGTGTATTTTGATGCCGAAGGCAATCAAATCACGCCGGAAGAGTGGGCCGCCCTGGAAGAGGCCAAGAAAAAAGCCGCTGCTGAACAATAAGGGTAAGCCGCTTCTGGCTCACTACTCCGCCGCGCCCCGATCGGCTTCAGCACGACGCGCTTCGGCGAGCTGCTCGGGGGTCATGATGGCCTCCAGCCGCCGCTTCCACGGCATCAGGTAATCCGCGCCGTCCGCGATCGCCAGGATGATCCAGCCATGCGCTTCCACGTTATCGTGGTGCAGGCCTTGGCCTGCCTGCAGATGGATCATCTTGAACAGCATCTTACCGCCAAGAAAGCCCGCGTTACGGGCCCGGGTCGCCCACATATAGGCTTCGCTGAAATCGCCGCTTATGCGTGCTTCGTTGTACGCTTCGCGGCCGACCAGATACATCGCGGCCGGGTCGCCGTTCTCGGCCTTGCAGCGAAGGCCTTCCGGGCCGGCCACACAACCATCCGCACCGGCAGGACCCGCGGCAATCATCATCGCGAGCGCAAGCCCAAAAGTTGTCTTCCTCATATCGCTGTCCTTTTCCAGAGCCGTGTATCGCATGGACTTGTCATTACGGCGACTTGGTATTTCCGGTCAACCGGCAGCGTCAAAAAAAATTGCATAACGTCAGAACGTGATGTCCGACCCCGGCTCGACCGCATTCATTTCTGTGCGTTTGACCTGCGAGCATCCGCTGCCGTAGGTGGCGGAGAGCGCACCTACACCCCCCCGTCCACGCAAATCTCGATCTCGTGGGTCTTGCCGGGATCGAGTTGGTCGCGCAGCTCCACACTGAGAAAGAACTCACGCTCGTTGACCACGGAGACGAAAACACGCTCCATCGCGTGGGCGTTGGCAATGATCGCACAGGCGGTCGCCACGACCGACAAGATCGTCGCAGCCGGACCCAACAAGGTCCCCATCGCCATCTCCTTCGCGTTTGGCGTTTGGCGTTTGGCCATGGTGTCACATCCAGCAACCGGCCCAAGGTCAAAACCCTTGGCGCCTTGGTTTTTAACGTGCCATCCCCCCAGAGCTCCGGTATAGCGTTTGCGGGCCGCGTGGCTCCCTTGATCCAGGAAGCGCTCTCATTCATGATCCCGCTCGAAATTTTCCAACAAATCCGGCGGATTCAGATTAGGACGCGGCGATCGGTCGAAAGCATTTTCGCCGGTGGCTATCATAGTGTTTTCAAGGGCCGCGGCATGGAGTTCGCCGAGATTCGCGAATACGTTCCCGGCGACGACGTACGCGATATAGACTGGAACGCCACGGCGCGGCGCGGCCAACCCTACGTCAAGCGTCAGGTCGAAGAGCGCGAACTCACAGTCATGCTTCTGGTCGATCTGAGCGCCTCTGGCCGCTTCGGTAGCGTCACCCGAGTCAAGGCCGAGATCGCCGTTGAGATGTGCGCCGTTCTTGCCTTGAGCGCGATCACCAACAACGACAAAGTGGGCCTAATCCTGTTCAGCGACAAGATCGAGAGATTCGTCCGGCCACAACGCGGCAAGAACCGGGTACTGCGGGTCATTCGCGAGCTGCTCACCGCATCGCCAAGCGGTCGCGGCACCGATGTCGCGCTGGCATTGCAGACCCTGCATCGGGTGAGCCGCCAACCGACGGTGAGCTTTATCATTTCGGACTTTCTCACGGAAAGTTACGAAAAGTCGCTTGGCCTTGTGGCTCAGCGCCACGACGTCATCCCCATCTGCATCAGTGATCGCCGGGAATACCAGTTGCCAGATGCCGGTCTGGTCACGCTGGAGGATTTTGAGAGCGGCGAGTGGATCACACTCGACACGCACGATGCGTCGGTTCGCGAACGCTATGCGGCGATACGCCGCAACCAGGATACCTGCAGGCAACGCCTGTTCACGTCGCTCGGCCTGGATTCCATCGAGGTGCGCACCGACGAGCCTTACGACAGGCCACTCATGCAATTCTTCCAGCGGCGCGAACAGCGATTGCGAGACGGCCGCTAGTGTCTCCGCCATTGTTCACGGCAGGGGCCCTTCTGGCCGCTTGTCTCGCTGCCGGTGCGGTCAAGGCCCGGGATGAGACGGTCGCCATCGTACTCGACGTCGATAGCAGCGTCGTCGCGCTGGACAAGCAGCTTCGCTTAGCGGTGACGGTATCTGGACCCGAGGATACGGAAATCGAGTTCGCGCCGGTCAGGGAAACGGTGGGACCGTTCGAGTTGGTGTATCAAAGCGAAGGTGCGCTCGAATCCTTGGGCGATGGCCAGGCGCGGTGGCAGCGCAGCTATCGCATCAAAGCGCTGCAGGTCGGTGTCCAAACCATTCCGCCGTTCATCATCCATACCAAAGCTGCCGCCGAGACCTCGGCCACGGAGGTCGCCAGCTCACGTCTCGATATCTTCGTCACCCCAGCATTTGCCGTCGGCGACAACGTACGCGCGCCGCGCACCATCGCGCCGGCAGCGAGCGTCAGGCCGCCGTTACTGCCTTGGCCATGGGTCACCGGCGCTATGGCGCTTGCCGCCTTGGTTATCGTGGCCTTCGCCGCAATTCTGCTTCGCCGGCGACGAAGCGCCGAGCACGGCGCACCGGCGCAACCCGCACACGTTGTGGCACTGGCAGCATTGGCGCAGATTCGTCATCAAGGTCTGATCGATGGGGCCCAGTCAGCCGAATTTCATATGCGCCTGTCGCGAATTCTGCGCTCTTATGTGGTTTGGCGCTATGACGCCCGCGCCTTGACCCAGACGACGGAAGAGTTCATCACCGCAGCTGTAGCTATCGAGCCGCTTGTCGGAGTGCGCGGCGACATGGTGGGCCGCCTGCTGGGCCATTGTGATCTGGCAAAATTCGCTGGCTTGGTCTCCGCACCGGCGGCCATGGCCGAGGCGCTGGAAAACAGTGAGCGGTTCGTCAAGGAGGATGCCAGAAATAGCATCTTTGCTCCGCGTGGCGCGAGCCTGGAGGCGTCATGATCCTGGCAAATCCTCTCGCTTTGTTGCTGCTTCTTATCATTCCGTTGCTATGGCACCGGCACATGCGGCAGTCCCGCCCCGCCGCGATCGGGTTCTCCGATGTCGCCCGGGTGGCCGCGCTGGCGCCGCCACGGCGTCGCACGGTGCTGCCAGCAATACGCATCCTGGCCGCTTTCTGCTGCATCTTCGCCGTGGCGAGGCCGCAATTTGGTCTCGAGCTGACCAAAGTCTATGTCAAGGGTATCGCCATTGCTATGGTGGTTGACATCTCGTCGAGCATGAGCGCCCTCGATTTCGTTCTCGACAATAAGCAGAGCAACCGCCTGGATGTGGTCAAGGCAACCATTCGCTCTTTTCTGGTGGGAGACGAAAGCGAACTTACCGGACGGAATGGTGATCTCGTTAGTCTAGTATCGTTCGCTCGCTATGCCGATTCATTAAGCCCACTCACCTTGGATCACAATGCCGTCGTGGCGCTACTCGCCCAGCTCGAGATCGCCGCCCTACCCGCCGAGGACGGCACCTCGATCGGCGAGGCGATCGTGCTCGGCGTTGAGCGGTTGATGAATTCGGCCGAAACCAGTCGCGTGATGATCCTGATGACCGACGGCTACAGTAATTCTGGAGACACTGAGCCCATGGAGGCGGCGCGCATCGCCAAGGCGCTCGGCATCAAGATCTACACCATCGGCACGGGCACGGAGGGTGCCGCAATCATCCCGGTGCGCTATCGCGACGGCCACACGGAGTTGCGCTCGAGTCAGGTCTATATCGACGACCGTACCTTGAGTGAAATCGCCGAGATGACGGGCGGTCTCTATTTCCGTGCCACCGACGCCGATGGCCTGAAATCAATTTATGCGGAAATCGGCCAGCTCGAAAAATCCGAGCATGTTGCCGAGCAATACCAGAAGTATATCGACCTATTTCCCATTCCCCTGGCCCTAGCCCTGGCCCTACTCGCCGCCGAGATGATCCTGGCGAACACCAGACTTCGGTTGGTTCCATGAGAGACGACTGATGGATTTTGCCGTACCGATCTTGGGGTTCTTGCTGGTCCTGATGCCGGCGCTGACCTGGCTCTACCGCTACGGCTTCAGGCGCCGCCGGCAAGCCTTGCACAGCTTCATGGCGAGCGGGCTTGTACCTGACTTGGTGGCGCAGGCCCGGCCTTGGCGCCGCCGGGCCAAGGCTGCATGCCTGCTCCTGGCGGCCGGGCTTCTCGTGATCGCCCTAATGCAGCCGCGCTGGGGCTTAAAGCCCGAGGAGGCGCCGCGCTTCGGCCGCGATATCGTCGTCATTCTTGACGTCTCGCTCAGCATGCTCGCGGCAGATGTGGTGCCCAATCGTCTAGAGCGAGCCAAGGTCATGGTGCAAGGCCTGGTCGAGCAGCTGCGCGAGGACAGCGGCCACCGCCTCGGCCTGGTCGCCTTCGCCGGCCGCGCCAGCCTGCAATCGCCCCTGACCTTAGACTACAGCCTGTTCCTGGATCGGCTTGCCGACGCCAACCCGACCAGCGCGCGGCACAAAGGCACCGATATCGGGGGCGCGTTGCGCCGGAGCCCGGCACGTTTCGAAAATCTCGACCCCGCCTATACCGACCTCATCTTGCTCAGCGACGGCGAGGACCATCCCGGCCAGGCGTTCGACGCCGCGCAGGACTTGGCACAAGAGGGTTTCACGCTTTACTCGGTGGCCGTCGGCGATGACGAGGGGGCTGTCTCGATCAGGGTTCCGGGCGAGAAAGGCGGCTTCGTCCTGCATCGCCACAATGGCAAGGACGTGCAAACCCGCACCCGACCAGCACTTCTCGCCGAGCTATCAAGCCTGACGGGCGGGCGGCTCCAGCTCGCTGTGGCGGACGCCAGTCCGCTGCGCATCATGTACCGCGACGAAATCGCGTCCAAACCGCGCCGGCAGGTCGCCGCCGGAACCGGCGAATTTCTTTCAGACCAGTATCATTGGTTCGTGTTGCTGGCGCTGTTGCTGATCTCCTTGGAGAACATCATTCGAGAACGCGTCGGGAAGCGAGTCTAGCGCATGCTGCGAACATGCCACATCGCCGTTCTAGCCCTGGGCCTTGGGCTCGTCGGCTGCGAGGACCCCGCCTACCAGACGATTGCCGACGGCAACGTGGCTTACGATGCCGGGGATTACGAGGGTGCGGATGCCCTGTACAAGAGCGCCGCGACCACGCTGCCCGATCTCGCGCAACTACACTACAACCGTGGCAACGTCGCCTACCGGCTTGGCCTGCATGACCGGGCCGAGGAATTGTATTCGCTTGCTCTGCGCACCGAGGACCAGATCCTCGGCAGCCGGGTCAAGTACAATCTCGGCCGTGTCAAGCATGCCTTTGCACTGCATAACGTACTGACCTACCGCACCGCTATGGCACCGCTGCGCGAGGCGATCGCCTTCTATCAGGGCAGTCTCCTGCTCGATGGTGACTATGCGGATGCGCTTTACAATCTCGGGCTGGCGCAGCGTCTGATGGAAGAGCTTGTACGCAAGCAGACAGCAGACGAGGACAGGCCGAGAAGCCGCCAGTCCAGCTACTCGCCGCGCATGGGGCAAGTCTTCGAAGAAACCGCCCCCGAGCGCGCACCGGGTATCAACGACCGCGAGGTGAACGTGCAGATGCGTCCCGAGCGCGGTGAGGCTTTACAAGGCCCGCGCGGCAATACCGACAGCGAAACCCGAGGCGAGACCGATCATGGGGAATCAACCCGTGAATTGTCGCCCGACGAAGCCGCGCAGATGGTACAGGATATCCGCGGCCGCGCCCGCGGCGCCCAGGGCCTACACCAGCAATGGAGCCGCCTGCGCATGCCCGAGGGCGAGGACGGCAAGGACTGGTAACCGAAACATGCTCTGATGCGAAGACCTGCCTTTATCCTAGCGGCCTGTCTCGCTCTTTTTCCCGACTCGGTGCTGGCCGATGCCATTGCCTTTATCGGTGCCACGGTCATCAACGACAGCGGTACGCCGCCACGCCGCACCAGCGTCCTAATCGAGAATGGCCGCATTGTCGCGTGTTCGGGCAGTCGCTCGGGCTCAACGCCCTCACCCGCTGCTATGGCGATCCGGACATACTGGCGAGCCTCAACGACCTTTCCAAGATAACCCGCGAGCAGCGCCCCATTGCCTCCGCATCGGTGACCGGCTACCCATCAACCCCTTCATGCTCAAGTATCTGGCGCGCGCGCACACCGCTGGCGTGACTATCGCGGGGGATGCGGGCAACATCGGCACCTTGCCCGACGCCGGCTTCCATCGCGAACTAGCATTGATAGTCACGGCCGGTCTTGCACCAATGGATGTTCCGATCGCCGCTACGAGCGGCGGCGCCACAGCCCTCGACCGAGATAATATAGGCGCTCTCGCCCCCGGCAGACGCACTGATATGCTCGTTCTCGACGCGGACCCGCTCCTCGACATCGCGAATGCCGCACGAATCTACCGGATCATCAAGGACGGCGTGGCGTATGACCCGGACGTCATCTTGGTCGAGCTTCCGAACGACCGGTGACGGCGGTATTATGTTTCGGCGCACTGCAAGAAGGAGATACACCTTGCCGACGACATCTCGCCTACTTCTGGCCGCCACGCTAAAGAGCATACGCAAGACCAGCGCCAAGCGCTGCGGCACCGTCATGCGGGACGGCATGCACGACGACGGGCACTGCTGAGCATGATCAAATCCATTCAGAGCGAGACAAATCTTCGAGAGTTGTTTCCAGAGCAATCAGAAATGGTTATCCGTAAACAACTCATCTGCCTTGACAAGTATTGTAAGCACTTTATTGCGCTCTCGCCTTTCGTCTGCCTAGCCACCTCGGATTCTCAGGGCAATGTCGACGTGAGCCCACGCGGCGACGCGCCCGGATTCGTCAGAGTGCGCGACGATAAAACCTTGGTGCTGCCCGACCGGCGCGGCAACAACCGCCTCGACTCTCTGGCCAACGTGGTCGCCAACGGCCATGTCGGCCTGCTGTTCCTGGTGCCCGGCATTGACGAGACCCTGCGCGTCAACGGCACCGCCGAGATCAGCGACGACCCGACCCTGCTGGCTGATCACGTGGTGCGCGGCAAGACCCCCATCGTGGCACTTGTAGTGCATGTCGAGGAGGCCTTCCTGCATTGCGCTAAGGCGATGATCCGCTCCAAGCTCTGGGCGCCGAAGAGCCAGGTCGAGCGTGGTGTGCTACCCGGCCTCGGCCAGATGGTCGCCGAGCAGATCGCCGGCCGTGAGCTCAGCGACGAGGACGCGGCGGGGGCCGACGCCGTGATCGCCAAAGCCTACAAGAACGACCTTTACTAACCGAGGCTGTGCCCGCCGTCGATAACGACCACGCTGCCGGTCATGAAGGGCGAGGCGTTGGACGCTAATAGCAGCAGCGCCCCGTCCAATTCCTCGGGCTGGCCAAGGCGACGCTGGGGAATGGCGTCTTTGATGACCGCTTTTCCCGTCTCGCTGGCGAAAAAATCACGATTGAGATTGGTTTCCACATAACCCGGCGCGATGGCGTTGACGCGCACGCCGTGGCGCGCCAGTTCGCGCGCGAGCGCGTGAGTGAGATGGATCAGGCCCGCCTTCGAGGCGCAATAGCTTGCCACCCGGCCGAGCGCTATCATGCCGCCGATGGAGGCGATGTTGACGATGCGCCCACCGTCGCGTCCGGCCATGCGCATGGCCACCTCGCGGGCAACGAGAAAGGCCCCGCTGAGATTGGTATCGACGACTTGCTGCCATTCGTTCGGTGTCGTCTCCAAGGCCGGCTTGGTGATGGCCATGCCGGCATTGTTGACCAACACATCGAGGGGGCCGAGCGCCGCCTCCGTCGCCTCGACCGCGTTGGCGACGCTCGCTGCATCGGTGACCTCCATGGCCACGGCAAAGGCCCGCCGACCCAGCGCTTCGACCTCGGCAGCTGTGCCGGCAAGCGCCTCGAGTTTGCGCGCCGTGATCGCCACATCGGCGCCCGCTTTCGCCAAGGTCGCCGCAAAGTGTCGCCCCAAGCCCCGCGAGGCACCGGTAACGAGCGCCCGGCTGCCAGTCATGTCGAAGAGATCGCTCATTTCCCAAGGCTCCGCGCACGCTCGCGCAACTCGTATTTCATAATCTTTCCCGTTGAGGTCTTGGGCAGGGGACCAAAAGTCACCGTCTTGGGTGCCTTGTAGTGCGCCATATTGTCGCGGCAGAAGGCGATAATATCCGCTTCCGTCACCGGTTCTGCACCCTCGACCATGGTGACGAAAGCGCAGGGTGTCTCGCCCCATTTTGCATCGGGGCGCGCCACCACGGCCGCCTCCATCACCGCGGGGTGGCGATAAAGCACTTCCTCGACCTCGAGCGACGAGATGTTCTCGCCGCCGGAGATAATGATATCCTTCGAGCGATCCTTGACCTCGACCGTGCCATCGGCATGGCGCACAGCAAGATCGCCGCTGTGGAACCAGCCATCGCGAAAGGCCTCGGTCGTGGCGGTGGGGTTTTTCAAATAGCCCTTCATCACCGTATTGGCGCGTATCAGGATCTCGCCTACGCTTTCACCGTCAGCTGGGACATCCGCACCGCTTTCCAGATTGGCAACGCGCACGCCCTCGACCAGGGGATAACCGTAGCCCTGACGCGCCATCAGTCGAGTCCGTTCGCCAAGCTCAAGGGCCGCCCACTCGTCCTGCCAGGCCGAAACCATGGAAGGGCCGTAGGTCTCGGTGAGGCCGTAAAGCTGGGTCACCGTGAAGCCGAGCCGTTCCATGCCCTCGATCACAGCGCTGGGCGGTGCCGCACCGCCGGTGAACACGGCACAGCGATGGTTGAAATCGCGGCGCTGCGCGTCTGGTGCATGTAGCAGCATGGTCAGCACCACCGGTGCACCGCAGAACATGGTCACTTTTTCCCTCGCCACCGCCTCGAAGACCGCTTCGGGCAGCACCTCGCGCAAACAGACGTGGGTGCCCGCAACCGCGGTAACCGACCAGGGGAAGGTCCAACCGTTGCAATGGAACATCGGTAGGGTCCAGAGATAGACGCTACTGCCCGTCAGCTCCGTAGCCAGCACATTGGAGAGCGCGTTCAGATAGGCGCCGCGGTGGTGATAGACCACGCCTTTCGGATCGCCCGTGGTCCCGGAGGTGTAGTTGAGCGCGATGGCCTGCCATTCGTTGACCGGCGGTGACGCGATAAAATCGTCGGCATTGTCGGCAAGGAAGCTCTCGTAATCAACACCGCCAAAACTTTCGACGCCTAGCGCCGGGTCATCGACCTCGACCAACAGCGGCGGCGCATCGAGTTCCATCATGGCGGCGCGCACGACCGCACCAAAGCCACGATCGGCGACGAATACCTTGCTTGCCGCGTGGCGCAGGAAAAACGCGACACTGGCCGCATCAAGGCGCGTATTGATAGCATTAAGCACCGCGCCTGTCATCGGCACGCCGTAATGACACTCCAGCATCTCGGGAATATTGGGCAGCAAGGCCGAAACGGTGTCGCCCGGCCCCACGCCTGCGGCAGCCAAAGCCTTGCCTAACCGGCAGCAGCGATTGCGAAATCCAGCATAATCTATCCTGCGCTCACCGTAGACAACGGCCGTGCGACGCGGGTAAATCGTTGCCGCACGGTCGAGAAAGCTCAATGGGCTCAAGGGAACATAGTTGGCCGGTCCCGGATCCAACCCCATATCGTATTGGGAGTCAGGAGAGTGTCGGGCCATTGTAGGCGTTTCGCTCACGGGGTGTCTCCTCGGTCGTCCTTCAGAACGCTATAGATATCCGAATTGGACCCAGGAGACATCCGTCACATGCCCGCGATAGTGCGCATTATGATCGGCGACCAGCAGGGCATCCAGAGCAGGCTGTCCGCCTCCGAGCAATCACAGAGGTTCGACACGATTAGCATCAGTCCTGACAAGCGGCGTGCCGAACTCGAGGCTGTCGCCCCCAACTCGGCGTCGGCCTAGTCACCTAGGATCACGACACCGACGGCAAAACAATCCTGGAACGGGCGCGGGCGTCAGTGAGATAATGGCGCCATAAACGGGTCTATGGAGACGATGACCATGAAGATAGATGTCATTTCCGACACCGTCTGCCCATGGTGTTTTATCGGCAAGCGGCGGCTTGAGACGGCCCTAGCGGGTTTCGACGGCGAGCTGCCTGAGGTGGTATGGCACCCCTTCCAGCTGAATCCCGATTTGCCAGTCGAGGGCATGCCGCGCAGCCAATATCTTGAGCTGAAGTTCGGCGGGCCGGCACGCGCCGAGCGGATCTATCGCAGCGTGGCCGAGGCCGCGAGCGCTGAGGCCCTGCCCTTCGCACTCGACCGCATCGGGCGCACGCCCAACACCGTGGCCTCGCACCGTCTAATTCATTTTGCCGGCGGCCATGGCGATCAGGACAGCGTGGTCGAGGCCCTGTTCCGCGCCTATTTCTTCGACGGGTGCGATATCGGTGAGGTCGAAACGCTAGCCGCGATCGCATTTGGGTGCGGCTTGGACCGCGACGAGGCGCTGGCCTATCTACAAAGCGACGAGGGCGCAGTAGAAGTGGCGCAGTGCGACCGCCATGCCCGCAGCATTGGCATCAACGGCGTGCCCTGTTTCATCATCGATGGCCGCTATGCCGTCTCAGGCGCGCAGGACCCCGAAGTCTTTCAGCAGGTTTTCGCCGTCGCGGTCCAAGAATCCGTACAGGCCGCAGAAGCTGCCGAGTAAGTCTGCCTGTAGCTCCAGCACCTCCTAATAACAGAAGGCGGACCTCAGGCGGGAAACGCCCCGTGAAGTCCAGCTCCGTCTGGCAGCTGTGCTCACTCATTCCAGTGAGGCTACGGTGTCCGCCACCTCACCGCAAAGCGCAGCAAGCTCGCCGACCAACGAGGATAGCCCCGAGAGCCGCTCGCTCTCCCGTACCCACTGGCGACTCGCGACCAGACTGTGGTCGGGGCGCACGCGCAGCCAGCGCGCATTCCTACCGATATAGGCAATGAGCTTATCGGGCGCGGCGAAGTTGTTGTCTCGGAAGCCGATCACGGCGCCCTTTGGACCCGCATCAACCTTCTCGATTCCGGCGATACGGCACAATCGCTTGATGCGCACCACGTCGAGTAGGTTCTCGACCTCTTTCGGCAGCGGCCCGAAGCGGTCCATGAGCTCGGCCGCAAAGGCCTGCCACTCCTCTTCACGTTCCAGCCCCGACAAGCGCCGGTAGAGGCTGAGGCGCACGCCGAGATCGGTGACATAATCCTCCGGGATCAACACAGCGGTGCCAACAGTGATCTGCGGCGACCAGCGCTCCTCGATCTCACCTTCGATACCGGATTCGGCACGTTTGGCCGCCTGCACCGCCTCTTCCAGAAGCTGCTGGTACAGCTCCAGCCCGACCTCCTTGATGTGGCCAAACTGCTCCTCGCCAAGCAGATTGCCGGCACCGCGGATGTCGAGATCGTGGCTGGCCAGCGAGAAGCCGGCGCCGAGGGTGTCAAGAGTCTGAATGACGCGCAGGCGCTTCTCCGCCGCGCCCGCCAGTAGCCGCTCGGATGGCACTGTAAAATAGGCATAGGCCCGGGTCTTCGAGCGCCCGACCCGTCCGCGCAGCTGGTAGAGTTGGGCCAGGCCGAACATGTCGGAGCGATGCACGATCAGAGTGTTGACCCGCGGCATGTCGAGGCCAGATTCGATAATGGTGGTCGTCAGCAGAACGTCGTACTTACCGTCATAAAAGGCGGTCATAGCTTCGTCGATCTTGCCCGCCGCCATGCGCCCGTGGGCCGTAACGATGCTCACCTCGGGCACCAGCTCCTTCAACGCTGCGGCAACCCCGTCGAGGTCCTCGATGCGTGGGCAGACGTAAAAACACTGCCCGCTGCGGAAGCGCTCGCGCAGGATGGCCTCGCGGATTACCACCGGATCGAAAGGCAGTACGAAGGTGCGCACCGCCAAGCGGTCGACCGGCGGGGTCGCGATGAGGCTGAGTTCGCGCACGCCAGACATGGCGAGCTGAAGAGTGCGCGGGATCGGCGTCGCGGTCAGCGTCAGCACGTGCACGTCAGCCTTAAGCGCCTTCAGCTTCTCCTTCTGGGCAACGCCGAAATGCTGCTCCTCGTCGATGATCAGCAGTCCGAGATCGGTGAACATTACCGACTTCGATAGCAGGCTGTGTGTGCCAATGACAATATCGACCGTACCGTCCGCAAGCCCCTCGCGTACCAGCGCCGCGTCCTTTGCGCCAACCATACGGGACAGCTGTCTTATGTGAACCGGATAGCCTACAAATCGTTCACTAAAGGTATGAAAATGTTGTCGACAAAGCAGCGTTGTCGGCACCACGACCGCCACCTGCTTGCCCGACATGGCGGCAGCAAAGGCGGCGCGCAGCGCTACCTCGGTCTTGCCAAAGCCGACATCGCCGCAGACCAGCCGGTCGCTCGGCCTGTCCCCCGCCAATCCGGCCAGGCTCTCATCGATGGCGCGGACCTGATCGTCGGTTTCGGTATAGGGAAAACGGGCAGCGAATTCCTCTGTCAAATCCTGTGGCATCTCTAGCCGCGGCGCGGCGCTGGTGATGCGCTCAGCAGCGACCCGGATCAGAGCTTCGGCCATGTCTCGCAAGCGCTGTTTCAGGCGCGCCTTGCGCCCCTGCCAGCCAGCGCCGCCGAGCTTGTCAAGCGCCCCGCCTTCATCATTGCCGCCAGGACCGTGACGGGACAGCATCTCAATGTTCTCGACCGGCAGATAGAGCTTGTCGTCACCGGCATACACCAGCACAAGGCAATCATGTGGCGCACCGAGGACGGTAAGCGTTTTTAAGCCGGCAAAGCAGCCGATGCCGTGATCGATATGCACGACCCGATCGCCTACATCGAGGCCGCTCGCCTCGGAGAGAAAGTTGGCAGCGCGGCGGCGGCGACGCGGCCGACCGAGGCGATCGCCAAGAATGTCGGGCTCGGCTAACACCTCCAGTGTCGGCGTGACAAAGCCGTGCTCGAGTCCGAGCACAAGCAAGGGCACGGTCTCTGGTGGCAGGATCTCGATATCCTGCCAAAAATCTACGGCTGTCGTCGCCTCCACCCCGTGCTTGGAGAGCAAATGGCCGAGACGATCGCGCGAGCCAGTGCTGGCACAGGCCAGGACCACCCGGCGCCCATTCTCTAGAGACGCGCCGATATGATCGCGCACAGCATCGAATAGCTCGGTATTCTCCTGCCGGCGCTCAGGCGCGAAATCGCGCGCGCGACGGGCACCAAAATCGATGCTACCCTCATTGTCACTGGCCGAGCTAGAGAAAGGAGAGAAGACCACCACAGCACGCCCAGCCAGGCTTTGCTTCCAGGCATCCGGAGCGATATGCAACCGCTCAGGCGGCACCGGGTTGTAGCACTCGCCCGCTAGCGCCGCGCTACCTTCTGCGGCGGTGAGGCGTGCCTCGTAATAGTCCGCGATGGAGTCGGCACGCTGCTTCAGCGCCTCTTCCACCAGGTGTTCCAGGAACACGGCAGCATTTGGCAGATAGTCGAACAGCGTCTCAAGACCATCGTGGAACAGGGGCAGCCAGTGCTCCATGCCGGGATGGCGGCGGCCGGCGGAAATCGCCTCGTAAAGCGGATCGTCTCGGGTCACGGCGCCGAACAGCTCGCGATAGCCGGCGCGAAAGCGTACGATTTCCGCCTCGCCGAGAAAGACTTCCGACACCGGCACCAGCGCAAGGGCGTCGCGAGACGCGTCGGTGCGCTGGCTCAGGGGATCGAAGCTGCGGATGCTCTCGACCATGTCGCCAAAGAGATCGAGGCGGATGGGCTCAGCGCCGCCCGGCGCGAAAAGATCGACGATGCCGCCGCGCACAGCATACTCACCGGGCTCCATAACCGTGCCGACGCGCCGATAGCCGTTGCTTTCAAGGAAGCCGATCAGTGTTTCGGGATCCAGAACTTCGCCAACCGCAATCTCGAAGTGGGAGGTCGCCAGCAAGGCCCGCGGTGGCACCTTCTGGCAGACGGCGTTGATCGTAGTCAGCAGCAGCCGGCCTTGAAACTCTTCGCGCGTCAGGCGGTTCAGACAATACAGGCGCTCGGCGCAGATATCCGAGCGTGGAGACACGCGATCGTAGGGCAAGCAATCCCAAGCCGGGAAGACCAACGGCGCCTTCGCCGGCGCGAAAACGCGCAGCGCCTCGGCCATCGCAGCCAGGTGGCTATCGTCGCGCGCAACATAGAGGATGTCGAGATCGGCATCGGCGCAAAGGTCGGCAAGCGCCAGCGCATCGCGGCCATCCGGGGCGCCCGAGAGGACTACACGGCCGGGTTTGGCCAGCAAGTCGGTGAGGTTATGCATCCGTGCCGACCCCCCGCCGTAGCAACGCCATCACCGGCGTGTCGTGGGCGGCGGGAACGGGCCTGCGGCCGAGCGCCCAGTCCCAGATGTCGGGATCCTCTTCCGCCAGCAGCGCCTCCAGTTGGAACAAACGTTGCGAATCAAGCGCATCCAGATGATGGTCGGCGAAGCGGCCCAATAGCAGGTCCGTTTCGCGCGAGCCCCTGTGCCAGCAGCGAAAACGCACGCGCTTGCGGCGTATTTCGATGTCGTCCCTATCCGCCATGGAGCCAGCGTATACAATACCGGCGCTTCCGATCCCAGGGCGATGCGATGCGGCCAGAGATTCTCAATCCTTTGTTCGCGCCAGTGACCGCGTTAAGCGGCATCGGCCCGCGTTTGGCCGCCCCGATCGGACACCTGACAGGACAGAAGGTGGTCGACCTCTTGTGGCATCTACCGAGCGGGCTCGTCGACCGGCGCTTCTCGCCGCGTGCGGCGGATGCGCCGGAGGGCGTGGTGGTGACGCTCACCCTGCGTGTGCTTGAACATCACGCACCCCACAACAGGCGCCAACCCTATCGCGTCATCTGTAGCGACGACAGCGGCGAGATCGCACTGGTCTATTTCCACGCCCGGCCTGACTACCTGCGCCGGCTGTTGCCGGAGGGCGAGACGCGCGTGATCAGCGGCACCGTCGAGATGTTCTCAGGCCAGCCGCAGATCAGCCATCCCGACTATGTGGTGACGCGCGAGGAAGCTGAGACTCTGCCCCGCATTGAGCCCATTTATCCGCTCACTGAGGGCCTCACTGCCAAGCCGCTAACCAAGGCCGTCAGGCACGCGCTTGAGCGCGTGCCGCAGCTTGCCGAATGGCATGACGCGACGCTGGTCGCACGCGAGGCCTGGCCCGCCTGGCACAAGGCCATCGCGGTCGCACACGCACCGGACAGCCTCGTCGATCTCGATCCCTCGGCCGCGCCGCGGCGGCGCCTCGCATTCGACGAGCTATTAGCTAACCAATTGGCGCTGGGGCTGGTGCGTGCGCATATGCGCGGCAGCGGCGGGCGCGTGCTGGTGGGCGACGGGCGCCTGCGCCGGAAGGCCGTCGCCGCGCTGCCCTTCACCCTAACCGAAGTGCAGCGGCAAAGCCTGGCCGAGATCACCGACGACCTTTCTGTGGGACGGCGCATGCTGCGACTGTTGCAGGGCGATGTCGGCAGTGGCAAGACGATTGTCGCACTGCTCACCATGCTGGTGGCGGTAGAGGCCAGTTCCCAGGCCGCCATGCTGGCGCCAACCGAGATTCTCGCACGCCAGCATTACAAGACCATTGCCCCACTAGCCGAGGCCGCCGGCGTGCGCCTCGCGGTGCTCACCGGCCGCGACAAGGGAAAAGGGCGTGAGCAGACCCTCGCCGCCCTGGCCCACGGCAAAATCGACCTTCTGGTCGGCACCCACGCGCTGATCCAGAAGGACGTGGAATTCGCCGACCTCGGCCTTGCCGTGATCGACGAGCAGCACCGCTTTGGCGTACATCAGCGCATGAACATTCAGGCCAAGGGCGCAGGCGTGCATGTGTTGGTGATGACCGCGACGCCGATCCCGCGCACCCTGATGTTGACCGCCTATGGCGACATGGAGGTCTCGCGCCTGACCGAAAAGCCACCCGGCCGCCTGCCCGTAACCACCGTAGCCCTGCCAGCCACTCGACTCGAACAAGTGATAGAGGCCGTATCGCGTGCAATTGCGGCGGGCGATCGTGTCTATTGGGTTTGTCCGCTGGTGTCCGAGTCGGAAACGCTTGACCTGGCAGCAGCAAAAGCCCGCGCCGAGGCCTTGCGCGAGCACTTCAACGACAAGGTTGGGCTCATCCACGGTCAAATGAAAGCGGCCGAGCGCGATGGCGTAATGGCGGACTTCGCAAGCGGCGCAGTGGCCGTGCTCGTCGCGACCACGGTCATCGAGGTCGGTGTCGACATGCCCGAGGCGACAGTGATGGTAATTGAAGGAGCCGAGCGCTTCGGCCTCGCTCAGCTGCACCAGCTGCGCGGTCGGGTCGGGCGCGGCGAGAAGGCCTCGACATGCCTGCTGCTCTACGGGCCACCGCTCGGTGAAACGGCACGAGCTCGCCTCACTATCCTACGCGAGACCGAGGACGGGTTCCGTATCGCCGAGGAGGACTTACGTTTACGAGGCGCCGGCGAGTTGTTGGGAACGCGGCAGAGCGGCATGCCAGACTTTCGCCTTGCCGACCTCTCTGCCCACGGCGACCTTCTGGCGGTGGCCCACAACGACAGCAAGCGCATCCTGGATGGCGATCCGGAGCTTACCGGCAAGCGCGGCGAAGCGCTACGGACCCTGCTTTATCTGTTCGAGCGCGACCTGGCAGTCAGGTTTTTGAGGTCTGGCTGACCCGCTCGCCCGACTTCACCTTGTCCGCCGCCTCGCGCTGCACGGCACCGTCGGGCGAGACCAATGGACGCGCTCGCACATCTGCCGGGCGACGGTCTGGCGGCGTAACGAGACCGGCCGAGACAACCATCTTGATACCCTCCTCGACCGTCATGTCGAGGCTCACGAGCTCGTTGCGCGGCACGAACAGCAGGAACCCCGAGGTAGGGTTCGGCGTCGTTGGTAGGAAGATGTTTACCACCTCGTCGGTGATTGTGTTCTGCACCTCGCCTTCCGTGGTGCTGGTGATGAAGGCGATGGCCCAGATACCGCGGCGCGGATATTCGACAAGCACCACCTCGCGAAACGAACGTGAGGAAGATTCCAGCACCGTCTCAAAGATCTGCTTGAGCGCACCGTAGACGCTGCGCACCACCGGCATGCGATTGACCAAACGCTCGCTTGAACGCACGAAGAGCCGGCCGATGAAACCCGCCGCCAGAAAACCGATCAGGGTCAGGCCGATGACCACCACGACCAGTCCGAAGCCGGGGATATCCACCTCGACACCGAAATAGGCGTGGAAGTATTTAGCCGGGTTGTAAACGTCGGGCAGCAGCGGCACCACGATCTCGTCGATCAGCTCGATAATGCCGATGAGAATCCACAGCGTGATGGCGATGGGCGCCGTGACCGCGATGCCGGTGAGAAAATAGTTTCGCAGCCGTGCCACGGACCCACGTTTGAGCCCCGGCTCTGGCGACTTGCCTATGCCCAGAGCCTCGCGGACCGATGGTTTCTGTTCATTCGACGAAGGATCGTCGCTCATACTACTCGCTTTCTCGTGGTTACCACGGCTCATATTGGCATTCCCGCCCACTGCCGCAAAGCGTGGCGGTCACACGTCGTGAAAAGCTAGCAGGGCCGCCAGGGTCTCCTGGGGTGCCTCCTCGGGTAGGAAATGGCCACAGGCGATGGCCTCGCCCTCCACCTGATTCGCACGTTTCCGCCATTCCGCGACCACGTCAAAGGTCTTTTGCATCACTGCTTTAGCGCCCCACAGCGCCTGGACCGGGCAAACGATTTTATGGTCAAGATCGACCTCATCATGCTCCAGATCGATGCTGGCCGCGGCGCGATAGTCCTCGCAGCTAGCATGGATCACCTCCGGTTTGGAGAAGCAGCGCAGATATTCGCCAAAGGCCTCGTTCGTAAAGGCCTCACCCGCTCCGGCCCAGCGGCGCGTCAGGAAGTCGAGATAGAATTCCGGATCGTAGCCGATCAACGTCTCAGGGTACGGCTCCGCCTGAATCAAAAAGAACCAGTGATAATAGGCCGTCGCCAGAAACTGGTCAGTGGCCTTGAAGAGCGTGCGCGTCGGCACGATATCGAGCACGCTAAGGCGTTCCACGGCTTGCGGATGATCGAGCGCCAAGCGATGCGCCACCCGTCCGCCGCGATCATGCCCTATCAAGCGGAAACGCTCAAACCCGAGCGCCGCCATCACTTTTGCTTGATCGGCCGCCGTCGCCCGCTTCGAATAGCCAAAATGATTCTCGCCGTCCGGCGGATGGCTACTGTCGCCATAACCACGTAGGTCGCTAGCGACCACCGTAAAGCGGTCGGCCAGTTGCGGCGCGATCTTGTGCCACATGACGTGGGTCTGAGGATAGCCATGCAATAACAGCAAAGGCGGCCCCGAGCCGCCGATCACCAAGTTGATCTCGCTGCCTTCGCCGTCGATGCGCCGGGTCTCGAAGCCTTCGAATACCATCACTCGCTCTTCTGTTCCTTGTTCTCGCCCTGCCACTCGTCGAGCTCACGCTTTGTGCAACGGCGCTTCCACTCATATTCGTCATGACGGCGTTCGACGCAATACGCGAAATCGATCGTGACCGACATATAGCCGAAGACCTCACACTCGGCGCGCCGGCGCTCAATTTGTTCTTGCTGGGTCGTGCACGCGCTTAATGCCAGTCGGCTACCACAAGACATGGCCGCACGGCGTGCTCCTCTCTGGCCCGACCGCAATGATAGCGAAGCGCCTCGCCCCATGCTATGCGATGGTGCCACACGCCAAACGATGAGGCTCGAGCGATGCTCCCTACCCTGGACCAGATGCGGGCGGCGCAGACCATAGTCGCGGACGTAATGCTGCCGACGGCGCAATATGCTTGGCCACTACTGACATGCGAGCTCGGTATGACGGTCTGGGTCAAGCATGAAAACCATACGCCAATCGGGGCCTTCAAAGTACGTGGCGGCACAGTCTATATGGACGCGCTGAAGCGTGCCGAACCGAGTTGCACGGGCGTAGTCGCGGCGACACGGGGCAATCACGGCCAGTCGATCACGGTGGCGGCACGCCATTATGGCTTGCGTGCGGTGATCGTCGTACCCCACGGCAATAATCCCGAGAAGAACGATGCTATGGCGGCGCAAGGCGCGGAACTGGTAGTGCATGGCGAGAATTTCGAGGCTGCGGTCGGCAAAGCACTGAGGCTCGCCGACGCGCAGGGCTTGCACATGGTGTCATCCTTCAACGATACCCTAGTGGCGGGTGTCGGAAGCTATGCGCTGGAGTTGTTTGAGAATGCCGGCCCGCTCGACGCGGTCTATGTGCCGATTGGCCTTGGCTCGGGCATTTGCGGGGTGATTGCGGCGCGCGAGGCGCTTGGGCTCAAGACCGAGGTGATCGGTGTACAGGCAGCCGGTGCGTCATCATACGCCTTGTCCTTCGCCGCTGGCCACGTAGTGCCGACGCAAACCGCGGACACCTATGCCGACGGCATCGCGACAAAATCGCCCGACGAGCAGGCGGTGGCCATCGTCAACCGCCATGCAGCGCGAATTGTCACAGTGGAAGATACAGAGATCTTGGCGGCGCAGAAACTGATGCTGCGGGCGACCCATAATTTGGCGGAGCCGGCCGGCGCGGCGCCGCTTGCAGCGGTGGTCAAGGAACGCGAGGCGATGTCAGAGAAAACGGTTGCCGTGATCCTCTCCGGTGGCAATGCTGATGTCGCCAACCTGCGCTTGATCACGGGGGCTTGAGCTGGGTCGCCGATCAACATCGGCGGGGCATCCAGTTCTGATCGGATGTGGCGATGCAACTCATGCCGTTGGGGCGGGCGACGAGGATCCATCCCGCTACCCGATTCGCCAACATTAACTGCTACCGTGCACCCAGGGCCCGATCAACAAGCGCTAATTGTCGCGCGCCAGCGCGCTGCCAATGTTATCGTACGGGCCCTCATAATTGGCGATGATGCCTCGCAGGAATACGTGGTGCCAGCCGCCGAGATACGCTGCCGGCACAATGAAGTCTGCGTGCTGCGAAAAGGCTAGAGCGTGATCGAGACAAAAAAGCCCCGGCCCGTATCACGGGTCGGGGCTCGTAGATCTTGGCCGCCGGCGGCCTATGCCGCGAGCATGGCCAGCAACAAAATCGCCATGATGTTGGTGATCTTGATCATCGGGTTGACGGCCGGACCGGCGGTGTCCTTGTAGGGATCGCCGACGGTGTCGCCGGTCACCGCGGCCATGTGGGCGTCGGAGCCCTTGCCGCCGTGGTTGCCATCCTCAATGTACTTCTTGGCGTTGTCCCAGGCGCCGCCACCCGAGGTCATCGAGATGGCGACGAAGAGGCCCGTCACGATGGTTCCCAGCAGCATGGCGCCGACGGTCACAAAAGCGGCCGACTGGCCAGCGATCGCCGAGATCACGAAGTAGACCACGACGGGCGCCAGCACCGGCAGCATCGAAGGCACGATCATCTCCTTAATCGCAGCTTTCGTGAGGAGGTCGACCGCCGGGCCGTATTCGGGCTTGGCGGTGCCTTCCATGATGCCCGGGATCTCCTTGAACTGCCTGCGCACCTCGACGACCACGGCAGCGCCTGCGCGACCGACCGCCATCATGCCAAGCGCACCGAACAGATAAGGCAGCAGGCCGCCGATGAAGAGGCCGATGACCACGAACGGATCCTGCAGGCGGAACTCGACGTCGAGGTGGGGGAAGTAATGCTGCAGGTCCTCGGTATAGGCCGCGAACAGCACCAAGGCCGCGAGCGCCGCCGAGCCGATGGCATAGCCCTTGGTCACCGCCTTGGTGGTGTTGCCCACCGCGTCCAGGGCATCGGTGATCTTGCGCACATCCTCGGGTAGATCCGCCATCTCGGCGATGCCGCCGGCATTGTCAGTGACCGGGCCGTAGGCATCAAGCGCCACGACCACGCCGGCCAGCGCCAACATCGTGGTCGCCGCGATGCCGAGGCCGAACAGGCCGGCCGCGCTGTAGGCGATGATGATGCCCGCCGCTATCACCAGCACCGGCAGCGCACAGGCTTCCATCGACACCGCCAAGCCTTGGATGACGTTGGTGGCGTGACCGGTCTCGGAGGCCTTGGCAACGCTGCGCACGGGGCGGAACGATGTCGAGGTGTAGTATTCGGTAATCCAGACCAGCAGACCGGTCACCGCCAGGCCGACCAGGGCGCAGACGAACAGCGAGGTGCCGCTGAGGGTGCTGTCGCCTGCGGTCAATTCCGTATCGAAACCGACCCAGACACCGATGATGATGGCGATCAGCACCGCTGACAGCGCCGCCGCCCCGATCAGGCCTTTATAGAGCGCGGCCATGACGTTGTTGCTGGGTCCGAGCTTGACCAGAAAGTTGCCGGCAACGGAAGCCAGGATGCAGGCGCCGCCGATGACCAGCGGCAGCTCCATCATCATCACCTGAGTCTCGCCGGTGAAGAATATGGCTGCCAGCAGCATGGTGGCGACCATGGTCACCGCGTAGGTCTCGAACAGATCGGCCGCCATGCCGGCGCAATCGCCGACATTGTCGCCAACGTTATCGGCGATCACCGCGGCGTTGCGAGGATCGTCCTCGGGAATTCCGGCCTCGATCTTGCCCACCAGATCGGCACCGACGTCCGCACCCTTGGTGAAGATGCCGCCGCCGAGACGGGCGAAGATGGAGATCAGCGAGGCCCCGAAGCTCAGGGCCACAAGCGCCTCGAGGATACGGCGCAGGCTCTCCTCGTCCTCGCCGCCGTAGACGCCGAGCATGATGGCGAAATAGCCGGCCACGCCGAGCAGGCCGAGGCCTACCACCAGCATGCCGGTGATGGCACCCGATTGGAAAGCGATGGCCAGCGCCGGCGCCATCCCGGTGCGCGCCGCCTCGGCCGTGCGCACATTGGCGCGCACCGAGACGTTCATGCCGATAAAGCCGGCCGCGCCTGAGAGCACCGCGCCGATGACAAAGCCGATCGCCACCGGCAGGCCGAGCAGCGCCAGGAGAATGCCGCCGACCACCACGCCGGCAACGCCGATCGCCATGTATTGCCGATTGAGGTAGGCGCTGGCGCCTTCCTGGATCGCCGCGGCGATCTCCTGCATACGCTCATTGCCGGCTGACGCCGCCGTGACCTGTTTGGTCGTGTAGATACCATAGGCAACGGCAGCAAGGCCGCACAGTAGTGCGAACACTAGCGCAAGTGACATGAATGATTTCCTCTTGACTGAACCGGAATACGCCGCGCTGCCCCAAAGGCGGCGTCACAGGCCGGGAAAATGCCAGAGCCGAATACAGAATGCAATGCGCCAATGCACCTGCGCGGGATAATCGCACTTTCATGCTCGGCGCGCCGGTACACGTACACACGCGCCAGAGGAGACCTTCCGCAGACAATTCTTGCCGGTCAGCTCGTGGCGCCCTGGTATTAAGGTGCGGCTATAAAATCTTTGCCTGGGAGGACAGTATGCGCCGGTTCCCTTTGTTCGTTGCGGTCGTGATAGCGTTGATAATGGCGGGGTCTCTTGCGGGCGTCGCCCCAGTCTCGGCATGGCTACCGTTGCCACACTGGCTCCTGTGGATCGCTGTTGTGCTGTCCGCGGCGGTCGCTCTCAATGAGATCCTGGGTAAACCCGTGCCGTTTCTGCGCTGGTCCTTTCTACGCATGCTGTTCGGCATCAAGACGTTGCTGACAGAATGGCAGGTGGGCGACGGGCGAGAGGAGCGGGTATGCGAAGTAGTACTGAGCAAAGCACGGCGCGGCGACGCGGACGATGTCATACGGACGATCGACGAGTTCTGCTACCAAGACAGCCTGTTGATCAACGTCGGCGACCGCAAGGGCGCCATTCTCGATGCGGCACTAGAGCGGGGTCAGCCCAAGACTATCCTCGAGCTCGGCTGCTATGTCGGATACAGCGCCATAAGGATGGCGCGTAAGCTGCCCGGAGCGGGGCACCTCTACTCTGTCGAGTTCAACGAAGCCAATGCCGAGATCGCGCGCAAGATCATCGACCATGCCGGTTTGAGCGATCGCATACACGTTGTCCTGGGCACGCTTGGCAACGGTGGCCAGACCCTCGACCACCTGGAATCCGTCTGCGGGCTATCCGCGGGCGGACTCGACTTTATCTTCATTGATCACGCCAAGGATGCGTATCTGCCGGACCTCCGTTTGATTCTGGAGAAAGGCTGGCTACACCCGGGAAGCATTGTCGTTGCCGATAACATCAGGGTGCCCGGTGCTCCCGAGTATCGTGCCTATATGAAGAAGCAGGAAGGAAAGCTGTGGCGCTCCAAGGAACATAAGACTTTTGCCGAGTACCAATCGATAATTCCTGATATAGTACTTGAATCTTATTATCTAAATAATTGATTTTTCAAGATTATTTTCCGTTATTTCAAAACACAGAGAAGCCATACGCAGCGACCCGTCCGAAAGGCCACCCTGGCCCGGCAAACCGGCTCCGATTAGCCGCGACAAGCTCTAGGCACGCGGGCGACGATACATATTGACCAGCATGGGCTGATCGAAGACATAACCGTCCTCTGTCCGCGCAGCCGCAAAACTCTTGCGCACCTGCGGCACGTCGATCATGTCGCGTGGAATACGGTTGAACGACCTACTGATATAGCGCTCTACCATGGACTCGAAATCGGAATGCCGGATATGTCTCATATAGACATACCTAGCCTCTTCCTCGAAGAGGGCGTGTCCCGTTCTGTCGAGCGCCTGCTGGGCAAGGGTGCGCACTTCGGTCTCATCGTTGAAGGGGCGCATCATGGCGAAGTTGCTGCCCTCCATGCTGGGCTCCACCGCATAGAGAAAGCCATCCTTCTTGAGCACGCGCGCAGCCTCCCTCAGCGCTGTGTCCATCAGGACAGCGGGAACGTGGTGAAGAGAACGGAAGAACAACACGCCATCGGCAGCGCCATCTTGCGCGGGTAGCGCCTCGCCGCCGGCTTCCACAAACGTGACGTTGGGCGAAGGTGGTTGGGAGGTATTCTTCTCGGCCTGAACAGGGTCGGGCTCAACGCCAAACACCGTCGCGCCTCGCTCGGCAAGCTGGCGGACCGTGTCCCCGCCAGCGCAGCCAACCTCTATCAGGTTAAGGCCGCTGACATGCACCAACCGATCCACTACCGCCAAATCCGTCGACTCACCAAGGTCTGTTCTCATTCCATCCCACCTCGAAGGCCTTCCGATAACCGAGGGTCATGTCCAGCGACATGTCGCACCTGCAAAGTAGTCCGTCAAGAATCCGAAGGGGGGCCCGAGAGCTTCCAAAGCGCAGTCATGTCCCAAGAGAGATTGCCAGTGCCGATCAGGCAAATCAGTTCCAAACATCCGGCTCATAGACTAGCTTGGATGCAGACGAAATCGGGAGATCGGCATGGCGTTTCAGACGGTGATCAAAACGGCATTGGCGCTCGGCCTATTGGCCGCAGGCCCGGCGGCGGCCGAGACGTATAAGTTCATGACCGGCCCCCAGGGGGGGTCATGGTATCCGCTCGGCGGCGCCATCGCCAATTTCGTGCGCGGGGTCGATGCCGATGTGAGATTGCGCGTCCAGCCTGGTGGAGGCATCAGCAATGTCATGGCGGTCGAATCCGGCAAGGCCCAGGTGGGCTTGGGGAATGTCACCTCGACCATGGACGCGATTGCCGGCAACGCACCCTTTCGCGGCCAGGCGCAGAACATCCGCAATCTCGCCGTGCTTTATCCGCAATTCTTCCAGTTTGTCGTGGCGCGCGATGGCGACGTAGGCTCGATCGCCGACATGGCAGGCCGAGCCATTGCGGTCGGCCCGCGCGGCCATTCTGGTGAGCAGGCTTCGCGCCAGTCTCTTGAGGTATTCGGTCTGACCTATGACGACCTCTCGAACGTAAACCATGTTGGTTATGTCGACGCGGTGGCCCTGTTTAAGGACAGGCATGTCGACGCCTATACCGTGTTCACGACCGTACCGGCAGGCGCCGTCATGGATGCGGCCTCGGCCCGCGACGTGCGCGTGTTGTCATATGACGACAAGGCGTTGGCGGCCTTACAGGTCTTCAACCCGCAATATGTCCGCCACGAGATCGCCGCCGGCACCTATCCTGCGCAGGACGAGCCGGTCACCACTTTCGGCACCTGGACTCAGGTGATCGTCAATGCCGCCCTACCCGACGATGCGGCCTATGCGATCGTCAAGGCGCTGGCAGAGAACCTTGAAGGCATCGCGGCCGTAGTCTCGGCCATGGACGGCGCGACGGTCGAGATGCTGGCGACTCCGGTCGGCATGCCGTTGCATCCCGGTGCCCAGCGCTTCTATCACGAAGCGGGAGTCCTCGACTGAGCGAGCCTGCACCAGAGACCGCGGCACCCCGTGGCTGGCTCAGCCTGGCGACCCTAGTCACCGCTCTCGCGGTGACCATGGCCATCTTCCACCTCGGCGTGGCTCTGACCGGCCCGCCCGAGGAACTAGTCTTCCGGCCGCTGCACCTTGCCTTTGCAATGACGCTCATCTTCCTCATGCGCCCGCTCGGCAAGGGGTGGCCGGCCCGCGTCATGCTCGACGGCGTGCCGCTGGCGTTGTCCCTCGCCTGTCTCGGTTACATTCTCTTCAATCAGGACTACCTGACCAACGTTCGTATTCAATATGTCGACCCACCGACCACGACCGAGATGTGGCTCGGCTGCACCCTTGTCGTTTTGGTGCTCGAAGCCTCGCGCCGGGTTATCGGACTGGCGCTGCCGATCACGGCCGCACTCTTTCTCGGCCACGCCCTGCTCGGCCCCTGGCTGCCCTTCGGTCTCGAGCATGACGGCTATCTACTGGAGGAGGTGGTGGAAGAGCTTTATCTCACCACCAACGGTATTTTAGGCATACCGATTAGCGTCTCGGCGAAATATGTCGTGCTGTTCGTGCTGTTCGGCGCCTTTCTCGAACGCGTCGGCACAGGCCACCTCTTCATGTCCTTCGCCATGGCGCTGACCGGCCATACGCCGGGCGGTCCGGCCAAGGTAGCGTGTCTCACCAGCGGCCTGTTCGGCACCGTCTCGGGCAGCGCGGTCTCGAACGTCATGACCACCGGCGTGCTCACCATCCCACTGATGAAGCGCATCGGCTATCGCCCAGCCTTTGCCGGCGCGGTTGAGGCCGTAGCGTCGACGGGAGGCCAGATCATGCCGCCGATCATGGGCGCTGCAGCTTTCGTCATGGCCGAGCTGCTCGGCGTCAGCTTTCTCGAGGTCGCCGGCTACGCGCTTGTGCCCGCGGTACTGTTCTATGTCGCGCTTTTTATGGCCGTGCATTTCGAAGCCAAGCGCACTGGCATGCGCGGCCTACCGCGCGACGAGCTGCCGGTGGTGCACAAGGTGCTGGCCAGCCACGGGCATCTGTTCCTGCCCATGGTAGTGATCATTACCGTGCTCATGAGCGGTCGCAGCGCCCCCTATGCAGCGCTTTGTGGCATCGCTTCTATCATTCCAGTAGCACTGTTGCGCACGACCACGCGCAAGACCGTAAGCATCGGCATGCTCATCGATTCGCTGGCGACGGGCGCCCGCAACTGCCTCGCTGTGGCGGCGGCCTGTGCCTGCGCCGGCATCGTCATCGGCATTATCACCCTGACCGGACTCGGGCTTGATTTCACACAGCTCGTGGTCGACGCGGCTAAGAACGCCCTTTGGCCCGCCCTAGTTCTGACCATGATGGCCGGTATCGTGCTGGGGATGGGCTTGCCAACCACGCCCGCTTACATCATGCAGGTGGCTCTACTGGTGCCAGCGTTGGTGGGCTTGGGTGTCTTCAAGCCGGCGGCACACATGTTTGTCTTTTACTTCGCGATTCTATCGTCTATCACGCCACCGGTAGCGATGGCGGTGTTTGCCGCCAATAGCGTCAGCGGCGCCAAGCTGATGTCCTCAGGATTTGCAGCAGTCAAGCTCGGCGCCACCGGGTACCTGGTGCCCTATATGTTTGTCTTTTCCCCGGCGTTACTACTGGTCGGCAATACCGGAGAAATTATAATTGCTGTACTAACCGGTCTGATTGGTGTCACCTGTTTAGCCGGTTCACTGCACGGCTACTTTCTGCGGCCAGCGTCATGGTGGCAGAGGTTGGTGTTGGCCGCCACAGCAATCCTGCTGCTGCTGCCGAACCTGCTTGCCTCGGCCATCGGCGTGGCCTGCCTGACAGCTATTGTGGCTCTACAGCTGGCCCCGTGGCGCCAGGCCACCCCAGACGCGTCCTGAGAACCTCCGGCAGCGTGGCAAGCACGTCAGGCGGCAAAATCGCCCCATCTGCCACCTGCTTCCACAGCTGCAATGCCCAGGCCTTGGTCTGCCAGCACGGATCAGACAGTCCTTTGATGGCAAGTTTGCGCAAGGGCGCCGCCAACGAAACCTCGCCACCCGCACCGAGGCGCGCCAACGACATCGCCCCGGCCCGGGCCGAGCAGACGGGATTATCCTGCGCCGCCCGGGCCACGGCCAGAGACGTTTGCGGATCGGGCGGCGCACCACGCAATAGGGCAACTGCGAGCCCTGCCTGTCTGGTGTCGTTGTTCACCGCGGCCGCGGTGACGTATTGCAGCACAGTCTGAGCCTGCATCGGCTCAGCAAAGCGGAGATAGCAGCGCAGCAGAGTTTGCAGGTTGGTGGTCAGGGCCGCGTCGGTCGGCGACACGGCCGCCATCATGGCCGGCAGGCTATCAGGCAAGGTTGCCCAGAGGTGGGCGTAATAGGCGAGGCCGACACCGTCGGCGGTACCGAACAGCGGCGCGCTACGTCCCAGCCAGTCACCTACCGGATCACCAGGCTGGTAGATGTGCGGATCATGGCCTGCAACGGGACAGTCGTAGCGCGGGCTCGGCGGCAACTCCTGGTCGCGGTTGGCCATCGGCCCGCCAAGCCCTTGCACCGCCTCGGCTAACGGCTCGCCGTCGAGTTGGAAGCTGGCGTTGCCGTCAGCATCGATCAGGAAGGGTAGACCGGGCAAGCCGCGCGCTGGTACCGCCCGTCCCCAGCCCTCACCGATCCCGGACAGCGCGTAGATATCGCCGCCACCGGCGTCCTCGAGCAGGCCGAAGCCGTTGCTGGTGCTGGCACCCTGGGCCAGGGTCGCGGCCTGATAGCGATCGCCCGCAATACCAGTGTCCTGCAGCACGCCGACGCCAAGGTCGAGTCCCATGCCCTGACCAACACCGACACTCATGACATAGCCGTCAGCGCCATCGGCATCTGCCAACACGCCGATGCCACCATGCGCGCCCATGCCCTGACCGTAGCGGCTACCTTGGTAGCGGTCGTCGCCGCCATGGTCATCAAGGACGCCGAAGCCGAAATAATAGCCGGCGCCTTGGGCAAACATCGGTGCCCGATAGATATCGTTGCCGCCGCCATCGCGCAGCAACCCGACACCGCCGGCCAGCGTCCCGCGCCAGCCGATGCCGGCACCCTGGGCATAGCCAAGCAACCCACCCGAGCGGGTGAAGGGATCGGCCGGACCATCTTTAGCACCATAATCGTCATCGCCATCAGCATCGAGCAAGGCACCAAAGCCGACCGGGCCGCCAAAGCCCTGGCCACGCCAGCTTATGCGGTAGCGGTCATTACCGCCGTCATCCTTTAGTACTGCAAAACCAGCAATCGCCGCGCCCTGCGCAAAGGTCGCCGCCTTATAGCTGTCATCGCCGGAAAGATCATGCAGCAGGGCGATGCCGCCGATGGCCGCAGCAACACCGGAAGTCGGTGTCTGGTACATATCGCTACCCTGCAAATCGATAGTTATAACTACATCTATAACCGCGGCCGAGCTACCACGATAATTATCGTCGCCAGAGATGTCCACGATCAACGACGGGCCCGCGGTAGTGAGGGCCTGCATATCGTATTCGTCGTTGCCACCAACGTCGACAACGATAGTGCCAAACTCGTGCGTATCGTCGCCGAGCCCGGCCAACACGACATGGCCCATCGGCGATTCTATCACCCGACTCGCGGGCAGAAGCGCCAGTTGCCGCGCCAGCTCGCCGTCGGCGAAGTACGCCAAAATAGCTGCATCAAGGCCAAGCACCGCGACAGCCGCCTTGTCGAGCGCGGCAGCGTCGGTCCCCCGTGCCAGACGCGCCAGCTCTGGTGCCGGCCGGCCCGTCGATTCCACGGCAGCGAGGAGGGCCGCTGGATGGCAACAATCCTTGGGCAGGCCGGCCCACAGCCGCTCGCGTGCCGCGGCGAAGCCGGTCACGAGGTAGGAGACGAAATTTGCAACATCCGGCGGCAGGTCCGCAGGCGGTGCCCAGTCCAGCGCCGCCACCACCGCGAACGGCTCGGGCAGGCCAATGCCGCGGGCGACGTCGGAGCTGCGTAGGGGTTGCGCCAGCAAACGCCGGACGCCTGGGCCCACTCCCCAGGGTAGAGCAACGCCCTGGTAACTGATGAGATTGTCGATCATGGCGAGCGCATCGCGGCCATGCCCGCGCGCCGCGAGAGCCTGCTCAACAGGATGGCCGAACAGCCCCGCATCGACGGGCCGACCATCCATCCCGGCACAGGCCGAGAGCAGGAGGGAAATTGCGATCGAGGCGAGCCCTGCAACACGGGTCATCAGTGATCCTTCAAGTAGCGGAACCAGTAAGTGGCGGCGACAATAATATTGCCGATGACGATGGGAACCAAATTGCCGATGGCCGGCACCAGCACAGGCGCCTTGGCCAGATCAACCCGAACGGCACGAGGAACGTGTTTACCACTTAATGCTCAAAGCGGAGCGCGACGAAAGTGGTGATTGGAAAGATGATGGCCGGCACTTTGCCGCTGACCCGGCGCCCAGCATAACTCAGCCAAACTGCGAGACAGACGTGCGCGTTGCAGAGGATGCTGGGGATCAGTTCCTCCAGCAACGCCAGACCGGCCTTGTCCGGCTTGTAGGCGTTGAGGTCGGAATGATCGTTGCGGACCATGCCTTGTCCCCCGAGGGCCGGGCAATATTGGCGAAAGCTGCGGGCCATGCAAAGGCACCGCCTTGACGCGGCCCGGACAGCCGCGAATGATGCTCCCGGCACTGCAGAACACCTGAAAATGGGGAAAGCATGGATATCGCCGTCATCGGCGGCGGCAACGGTGCTTATGCCGCCGCCGCGGACCTTGCCGAGCAGGGACACCGAATCAGGCTCTGGCGCCGCGATACCGCGGCCTTGGCGCCGCTGCGCGAGGCCGGCGGCATCGAGCTGATCGATTTCCGCGGCCAGCGCCAAATTCCGCTGGCGTTGATCACCAGCGATGCCGGCGAAGCGGTTAGCGGCGCCGATCTTCTCGTCAGCCCCCTTCCCGCCTTCGCACAGGCGGACGTTGCCCACGCCATCGCGCCGCATCTCTCCTCGGGGCAAGTGATTTACCTGCCGCCAGGGACCTTCGGCTCCTGCGTGATGGCACGCGCGATCGCCGATGCCGGAGGGCCGCACGATATCGCCATTGCCGAGGCCGGCACCCTGCCATGGCTGACGCGCAAAGCCGGAGCCGCCGCCGTCGCCATCACCACGCGCGCAACGCGGCTGCCGAGCGGCGTTTTTCCCGCCCGGCGCTCTGACGAAGCCTTCGCCGTGCTCGAGCAGGCTTTCCCCACCATCGAGCGACTCAAGGACGGCCTCGACGGCGCCCTGATGAACGCCGGCCCCATCATCCATCCGCCGCTGATCCTAATGAATGCCGGGCCGATCGAGTATTTCGAGCATTGGGACATCCACAACGAAGGCACCCAGCCTGCCATCCGCCGCGTCACCGATGCACTCGACGAAGAGCGCGTGGCAATTCGCGAGGCGCTCGGCTACGGCGCGCCCCACTTCCGCCTGGCCGACCACTACGACGATTCCCGCGAAGAATGGATGTACGGCAATGCCGCGCACGAACGCCTAGTCGACAGCGGCGACTGGCGCGAATCCCTTGACCTAATACGCCACCGCTACATGCGCGAGGACGTGCAGTACGGTCTCGCCCTTCTGGTCTCGATTGGGCGCTGGGCGGGCATCGAAACACCGATCGCCACCGGGCTGTTAGCCATCGCCTCGGCCACCTTGAATGAGGATATTTCCACTACTGGTCGAACTCTTGAATTACTGGAACTTCAATTACTTACACATGAAAATATGAAGAAATTTCTCAAGAAAGGATTCGCGTGACTGCATCGACGACTATCGCCGTGGTCGGCGCCGGGCGCATGGGCCGCGGGCTGGCCCATGTCTTCGCCTATGCCGGTCACCAGATCACACTGATCGACAGCAAGCCCCGCGCCGATGCCGAGCATGAGGCGCTACAGGCGGAGGCCTTCGCTGATATCGAGCGCAGCCTCGCCAGCCTTGTCGAATTCGGTGCCATGTCGGCGGCCAAGGTACCCGACATCCTGGGTCGCATTGCGGTCGTCCGGGACACGGGTCCTCTCGCGGCCGCCGAGGTGGTGTTTGAAGCAGTCCCAGAAACAATGGACGCCAAGCGCGAGGCCTTGGCACTAATTAGCCGCCACGTGCCGCCCGAAGCCATCGTCGCCTCGGCCACGTCAAGCATGATGGTTGACGAATTGGCGGCGATGATCGCGCGTCCGCGGCGCTTTCTCAACGCCCATTGGCTCAACCCGGCCTATCTCATCCCCTTAGTCGAGATCAGCCCCGGCAAGGAAACCGACGCGAGCGTCGTAGAATATCTCGAAGGCCTTCTAAAAGAGGTCGACAAGGTGCCCGTGGTCTGTGCCGCCTCGCCGGGCTTCATCGTGCCGCGGCTACAGGCGCTAGCCATGAACGAAGCGGCGCGCCTGGTCGAGGAGGGCGTGGCCACGCCCGCAGCCATCGATACCGCAACACGCTTCGGGCTCGGCTTCCGCTTCGCCGCCATGGGCGTGATCGAGTTCATCGACTGGGGCGGCGGCGACACCCTCTATCGGGCCAGCGAATATCTGCGCGACCGCCTCGGCGCCGAGCGCTATGCACCACCCGAGAGCGTGCGCGAGAACATGAAAAGCGGCGCTATCGGCGTCAAGAGCGGCCGAGGCTTCTACGACTATGAGGGCCGCGACATGGACAGATATCAAAAAGAAACGCTGGGCCGCCTCCTGACCCTGCTACATCATCACGACCTCTTGAAGCCTCCTGCTTAGGCAATCGCCCGCCTATAAAGCTGCCAAAAGGTATGATCGAGGATCAGCAACATCACGAACAACCCTAGCGGGCCGGTCAGCAGGCAGGCGGAGTTCAGCGCACCAGTACCAGGGCAATATCTGGGAAGGCCACCAGCAGCAAGACCAGCCCGAACCCGCAAGCCATGAAGGGAATGGCAGCGAGATAAATCGTGCGCATGCCCGTGCCGGGTGGTGCCACGCCCTTCATGACGAACAGCAAGAGCCCGAATGGTGGTGTCGTCAGGCTGATCTCGAGTCCCAGCAGCACGATCACAGCAAACCATACGGGATCGAAGCCGAACTGTATTGCCAGTGGGAAGAAGATCGGCACCGTCAGCAGCATCATTGAGAGCTGGTCCATGAACATGCCAAGAACGAGCAACGCCCCGAACATGGCGGTTAGTAACAAGAGTGGCGAGACTTGGCCCGAAGTGGCCCAGGTGATGAGCCCGCCGCTGGCGCCAGAAAAGGCCAGGATCTGCGCGAAAGTCGCCGACATCATGATGATCAGAAAGGCCATTGCCGTAACCCGCAGGGCGCCGCGCAAGCTGGCCACCAGCGCCTTCCAAGTAAGGCATCGCAGCACCGCCGCCAGGGTCGCCACCCCGACCACGCCAAAGGCCGCGGCCTCCGAGGGCGTAGCAATGCCACCAAGGATGACACCGATGACCAGGGCCACTACCAAGCCCATCGGCAGCATATCTCGCAGCAGCGCGACGATCTTGCGCCTGAGCGGCACCGGAGCCACGTCATAACCAGGCGCCGCCTCGGGATCGAGTCGCAGGCGCAGCCAGATCAGGCCGATATACATCAACGCAAGTATGAGACCGGGCAGCAGGCCAGCGATCAGCACCTTGCCGACATCGAGCTTGGCGAGGCTGGCTAGCAATACTGCCAGGCTCGACGGAGGAATGATCATGGCTAGGCCGCCGGTGCCAAGGATCGGCCCGATAGCCATGGCCGGCTTGTAGCCACGGCGGCTCATCTCCGGCACCATCAGCGAGCCCAACATGGCCGTATTGGCTATGCTGGAGCCGGACAAAGTGGCGAACATGGTGCCGCCGATCACGGTCATATAACTGAGCCGCCCGCGCACGCGCCCCAAACACAGGTCAAGCGCATCGAAGACACGCATCGCCAGACCTGTATGGAAGAACAGCTCGCCCATGATCAGAAATAGCGGTACCGGCACCAGGGTGAACAAGGTCACAGAAGAGATCGCATTGCCGATGAGCTGGCCGAGGCCATGTGGGCCGCCGAGAAAAATCCAGGCGCCCACTAGGTCCGCTATGAGGAAGGCGAAAGCAACCGGCACCCCAAGCGCCATCAGCCCCACCACCATGCCCAGCATTAGGGCAAGGGTTGTTAGCCATTCCATGGTCCGTCAGACGCGCCCCTCGCCCTCGGGCGCTTCGGCATAGAGCGATTCGCGGCCCAGCAGGAAGCGCAGGAACTCCCCGGCCATCATCACGAAAGACAGAGGAAAGGGGGCATAGAGTAGCCATTTGGGCATATCGAACGAGCGCATGTCGAAGCTGCCGCGTGCCAGATTGTCGAACATGGCATTGCCAGCGGCCCAGACCACCACAAGGCAGGCGGCGCAGCAGATCAGGCAAACCAGCGCTTCCGCCAGGCGACGAAGGTGCTCCGGCAGGACCATCACCACCACCTCCACGTGGACGTGGCCATGACGGCGCAATAGCCAGGGCGCACCCAGCAGCGTGGCATAAAGTAGGCCGTACTCGGTCAGCGACACGGTATGGGCCGGCGGCTGCCACCCCATGGCGCGCAGCAGCACATCGAAAGTGATTAGCAAAGCTGAGAGCCCCAATATCGCGGCGGCAACAACCGCCAGTGCCCTCAGTAAGCACTCATAGGCGCGTGACATGGGCCTGCCCCCCCCCCCTCAAATCGGGGCAAGGCGCGAGTGGAGCCTTGGCATCCGCCAAGGCAAGAGACCCGGCAACTCTTTCCGCCTACCGGGCGGGAATCAACACTTGTACCCGTGCCACGATTGTCACGCGTGTTCTGCGGCACGCGCGCTATATTATCTTTCATGGTTACACAAAGTGGCGCACCGCAGACGGCCTCGCCGACGCCCCTGATCGATCGCCCTTCGCCCAACAACGACGCCCGCGCGCCGGAGAAAGGCATCGACATGTTGATCCTGCATTACACAGGCATGGCTTCAACTGAGGCCGCGCTCGACCGGCTTTGCGATCCCGAATCCAAGGTCAGCGCCCACTATCTCATCGACGAGCGTGGAACCGTTTATCGCCTGGTTCCGGATCAGCGCCGCGCTTGGCACGCCGGTGTTAGTGCCTGGGCCGGTGATACCGACATTAACGACCGCTCCCTCGGCATCGAGCTTGCCAACCCGGGGCATGAGTTCGGCTACGTGCCGTTTCCCGAGGCCCAGATGGCCAGCCTGGAAACTCTGGCCCAGGACATCTGTCAGCGCCACAGCATTCCTGCACGCCGCGTGCTCGGCCATGCCGACGTGGCGCCCTCGCGTAAACAGGACCCCGGTGAGTTCTTCGATTGGCACCGCTTAGCGGCCAGAAGAATCGGGCTGTGGCCGCAAATGAAAATCATCGTCCCACCTAGCCCGGCCCTGGGGCCAGGCGACAGCGGCCAAAGAGTGCTGAAAGCACAGGCAACCCTCGCAGCATATGGCTACGGCATCGAGATCACCGGCGAATATGACCAGCAGACAGTTGACGTCGTAGTCGCCTTTCAGCGACATTTCCGGCCGCAAGCGGTAGACGGCGCCTTCGACCAAACGACAGAAGCAGCTTTGCGCAATTTGGTGCGCATGGTTACTTGAGCCGACCGATTGATCCTCACCCTTTGAATTTGTCCACGTCCTATCATCAGGAATTAGAAGAGGATCAGTCACGGGAATCAAACGTCACGAACCAGAACAAATCATGAGTAAGCTACACCAGGTAGAGGCACTCGTGGGCCAAGCATGACGCACATCAATGCTCCATTCTCGGCCTCATCGTAATTTAACAGGTTATCCTGAATTCGCCGATCGCAACCGTAAACTTGGGATGTAACCGAGTAAAAACATCGACTTGTACACGGTCTTGATGGCCCCGCGCACGGCGCGCGTGCCAACCCTTCGACAATGCGTCATGCAGAACCAGGACTCTCCTTATGAGTGAGGGAGCCAAGGGGCCCAGGTCACTAAGCAGGCAGCGTACCGACGAACTCCGCGATGATGGTGCGCTAATTCGAGACAGGCTTGTAGAACACACTGTGGCGCTTGCGGCGCGTTAGCCACCAGCCATATTGCACGGGCCAGTGCTCCATCTCGGGGTCGCAACCGAGAAACTCGGCGGCGCGCAAGGGCCAATAGGGATCGGTCAGCGCCTCGCGGCCGATGGCGATGAGGTCGGCCTGGCCGGCCTGCAGAATCGCTTCCGCCTGCTGGCCGTGGGTGATTAGCCCAACGGCCTGGGTCATGAGTTTCGCCTCGCGGCGCACCTGCTCGGCGAACGGCACCTGATAGCCCGGCTCGCGCTTCACACTTGCTGCCGTCACCGCGCCAACAATACCGCCCGATGAGCAATCTATCACATCAACGCCGAGCGCCTTGAGCTCCTTCGCAAACGCCACCGAGTCCTCTATCTCCCAGCCGCCCTCGATGCCATCAACGGACGAGATGCGGAAGAAAAGCGGCTTGTCGTCGGGCCAGACCGCGCGTACGGCCTCGGTGACCTCCAAGGCCAACCGCATGCGTCCCGTACGGTCGCCGCCATAGGCGTCGTTGCGCTGGTTGCCTATGGGGCTGAGGAAGCTCTGGATGAGATAGCCGTGAGCGCCGTGCACCTCGGCGATATCGAAGCCAGCCGCCAATGCACGGCGCGCCGCAGCCGCAAAATCGTCCACGAGTTCGGCGATCTCGCCCGTGCTCAGCGCCTCGGGCACAACCCAGTCGTCATTGACCGGGACAGCGCTCGGGCCAACCGGTTGCCATTGCAGATCACCGCGCGCCAGATCGCCGTCGTCGAGCGGACCGTTTCCGTTCCAAGGCCTCTGCATGCTCGCTTTGCGCCCGCCATGGGCCAGCTGTACGGCGGCAACCGCGCCATGTTCTTTCAAAAAATGGACGATCTTGGCGATGGGCCCAATCTGCCCGTCATGCCACAGTCCGACATCGCCGTGGGTGATGCGGCCGCGCTTTTGCACCGCCGTCGCTTCCATGAAGATTAGCCCGGCCCCGCCCAGCGCATACTGGCCAAGATGCACCGTGTGCCAGTCCATGGCCATGCCTTCGGCAGCGCTGTAGGTAGCCATGGGCGAGATCACGATGCGGTTACGCACGGTCACGTCGCGAAGCTCGAGCGGTGTGAACAGAAGCGGTGCCGGGCGCGGGGAATCAGTAACCACGGGGGCATCTCCATCGCTGGGAAAGGATAGTGTTCCGGGCGGACTATGGCCGATGATGCAGCCGCCCGCAATACCACCTCCCAGGCGCATTTGCATTGCCGGAAACGTGCTCTAGACTCTATCCAATGACAACTGACGCAGCGTAGGGAGACGACGACGTGACCCTGGTTCTGGTGGACAACGAGAAGGGCGGCACGGTGGCCGGTGACTGACGGACGATGACGAACAAGCGCGACAAACTGCCGGCAGCATCTAGCAACAGCGAGATCGATGCCTTTCTCGATACCGTCGGCCGCCTTACCACGCAAAGCGGCGGCAGCCGCAAGGGCCGGCTGATCTTCGCCCTCGATGCCACGGCTAGCCGCGAGCGCAGCTGGGACACGGCTTGCCACATCCAGGCCGAGATGTTTCACGAGACCGCCTCGCTCGGCACCCTTGCCGTGCAACTCGCCTACTATCGCGGTTACGGCGAGTTCAAGGCGACGCCGTTCACCAGCGACAGCAAAGCTCTGTTGCAGCGCATGACCGGGGTGCGCTGCCTCGGTGGTCGCACCCAGATCGGCAGGCTACTGCGTCATGCTCTGGCCGAGAGCGCACGCGAAAAAGTGCATGCCGTGGTCTTCGTCGGTGATGCCTGCGAGGAGAGCATGGACGAGTTGTGCCACCACGCGGGCCAGCTCGGCATCGACGACGTTCCCGTCTTCGTCTTCCACGAGGGGGGCGATGCCGTGGCGGAGCGTGCCTTCCGGCAGATCGCACGGCTCTCGGGCGGCGCCTATTGCCGCTTCGATTCGATAAGCGCAGCCAGCCTGAAAGCATTGCTAGCGGCAGTGGCGATTTACGCCGTCGGCGGCCGGAAGGCCCTGGAGAATTATGAACGCCGCGAGGGACGCACCCTGCTGCGATTGGAAAGCCGGCGCGGCAAGGGAGCTTGAGCATGTTTGCCTATTTTCTCATGGGCGCGGCGCTGCTGCTGGTCTTTCTGGTGCTGGCACGCCTCTTTGTGAGGACCAATCCGCAGTTGTTGGCGCGGGCCCTGCGTTGGGTCGGAATCGTGGCAGCGATCGTGCTCGGCGTGCTGTTGCTGGTGCGCGGCCAAGCGCTGATCGCGGGCCTCTTCGGCGGTCTGGCTGCCGCGCTCTGGCGAGTGCGCAATCTGGTGCCGCTACTGGCCTGGGCCTGGGGCGTACGTCAGGCCGCCCGCCGCACCGCCACGGCCGCTGGGCCAACGCCGGGCGCCCAATCCTCAGCCGAGACCGCTTGGCTGCGTATGCATCTCGACCACGACAGCAACACCCTCGACGGCGAGGTCCTACAAGGTGTCTTCATCGGGCGACGACTGGGCTCGTTGACGCTCGCCGAGCTGCTTGCCTTGCGCCGTGATTGTATCACCGATGAGCGCTCTGTGCGCCTGCTGGAAGGCTTTCTCGACCACGCCCACAGAGACTGGCGCAAACGCGCCGGGACCGGGCCGGCCGGCGGTGATATTGCCATGACCCAGGAGGAAGCGCTCGACATTCTTGGTCTCACACCCGGTGCCAGCGATGCCGAGATCAAGGAGGCCCACCGCCGCCTGATGAAACAGGTGCACCCCGACCACGGCGGCTCCGACTACCTCGCAGCAAAGATCAATCGGGCAAAGGACATCCTGCTTGGCGACGGCGGTTGACCGCACCGCCAACAGCACGATATATCGCCTCCAGCAAAGCCGACGTCCCCTTCGTCTAGCGGTCTAGGACATCGCCCTTTCACGGCGAAAACACGGGTTCGAGTCCCGTAGGGGACACCAGTGTTTTCAATAGGTTATGTGATACCGCCTCAGATTTTCCACAAATATCCAAAAAGCCGACGCCCAAATTGCTGACCTCGGCTGGTGTTCGATAGACTGCGAATGTGGGGCCTCACGAGGGCGCCTCGGACCAGCGGTAGTCGCTGTGATTGCGCCCCAAAAACTCCGTCATCTAAAGCGCTGATGCGGGCGCTAGCTTCAATGGTTTTGCGAAGCGCCGCCGCATCGGCAGCAATATCGGCGGCGGCACGGCTTGGTCTCGCTGCTCATGCCTCCGATCCCCAGGTCCATCGTAGCCGCGACCACACCCAGACCCGACCGCGCGTGGAAAGATCTCACGCATCCTGCTAAGAGAGGGGCGGACATCACAAGAACACAAGGCCACAAGGAGACGCTCGACAATGGATGTGAGCAATCGAAAGGCGATCGTTTTCGGCGGCACCTCTGGCATCGGCTTGGCCACGACGAAACAGCTGGCAGGTCTCGGCGCAGAGGTCGTCGCCGTGAGCCGCAACCCTAACAAGGCGGGCGAGGTGCCGGCCGGCGTCAGCCTGTGCCAGTGCGACGTGCGCGACCGCGAAGCGCTCGCGACCCTGTTCCGCGACCGCGCACCGTTTGACATCCTGGTTAGCGCCGCGACAGGCGGGACCCGCGCCATGGGGCCTTTCCTGGAGATGGACATGGACGGCTACCAGGCCTCGTTCGACAAGCTCTGGGGCTATGCCAACGTGGTACGCCTCGGCACCGAGCATATGAGTGAGGACGGCACCATCGTGCTGGTCAGCGGGGCACCGGCGCGCAAGGCGAAGCCGGGACAGGTGTCGCTGTCCTCGGTCGGGGCCGCGGTCGAGGCGCTGGTGCGCGCCGTGGCGCCAGAGATCGCGCCGCGCCGGCTCAACGTAGTCTCGCCGGGCACCATCGATACGCCCCTGATGTCGCTCGAGGGCGCCGAGCGCCAAGCGTTCTATCAGAAGGCGACCGCCGCCAACGTCATCCCTCGGGCCGGCAAAGCCGAGGAGGTGGCGCAGGCGATCCTGTTGATGATCGAAAACGATTTCGTCACTGGCACGACGATCGATATCGACGGCGGCTGGCTGCTCTCGTAGCCATAAGGCGTGGCTAGCCTGCCACGTCCGCGGCCTGAAGGTCGAGGCCTTAAATCTTTCTCCAGTAACCACAATAAACCATTAAATATCAATAGAATAGAGCCACTCTTCCGAGCGGCCCTTCTTTTGGGTTTTATGATATTGCCGCGTTCGTTGCCGCGTTTGAATGTTGCTTGATGATGCCTGACGGAACCTCTGTAGGGACCAGGGCAGGTGCGAGATCCCAAAATAAGGTTCCGAGACCCCGCTAGCTATGTGGCGCGGGAAACCGGACGGGCGGCCCCTGCCAAACCACCCGCTTCGGGGAAGGACGCGTGACCTGGGCCCCTTGGCTCCCTCACTCATAAGGAGAGTCCTGGTTCTGCATAACGCATTGTCGAAGGGTTGGCACGCGCGCCGTGCGCGGGGCCATCAAGTCGCTCAAGCGCTCGGCGCGCCTCTG
>Ga0187827_10000202_pt1 | contig 94371 bp, 83 predicted proteins | sample ETNtaG_39_FD_167969 | JGI IMG/M metagenome (GOLD analysis project Ga0187827, IMG submission 167969) | Marine microbial and viral communities from oxygen minimum zone, Eastern Pacific Ocean - ETNP2014_SV_150_PacBio MetaG (Illumina Assembly) | ecosystem: Environmental > Aquatic > Marine > Hypoxic... | reverse complement strand
CTTTACAATCCTAAGACCTTCATCACACACGCGGCATTGCTGGATCAGGGTTTCCCCCATTGTCCAATATTCCCCACTGCTGCCTCCCGTAGGAGTCTGGGCCGTGTCTCAGTCCCAGTGTGGCTGACCATCCTCTCAGACCAGCTACAGATCGGAGCCTTGGTAGGCCGTTACCCTACCAACAAGCTAATCTGACGCGGGCTCATCCCAGAGCGGCCGAAGCCTTTCCCCCGCAGGGCGTATACAGTATTAGCCATCGTTTCCAATGGTTATTCCTTACTCCGGGGCAGATACCCACGCGTTCCTCACCCGTTCGCCACTAAGGTGATCCTGGCAAGCCAGGGCCTTCGTTCGACTTGCATGTGTTAAGCATGCCGCCAGCGTTCGTTCTGAGCCAGGATCAAACTCTCAAGTTGACTTTCCCTCAATGCCTCCAAAACGAAGGCATATAAGAAAGAACCCGTCCTAACACAAAATGAATTGGCGTTCTGTTTAAGAACGTTGATGCACCAGGACAGGCGAGAGTTCACGACATATCGCCGCCTGTGCATCCCTTTCATATTCACATTTCAAAGAGCCAAAAACACGAGGAATTTCTTCCCCCTACACCACCACGAAAGCTTACCGCTTGACCGCGACGGAGCCGGTGTATACGTCCGGAAAAGAGGAGAAGTCAAACCCTTTCTCCGAACATTTTGAGTTAAATCAAATTACCCCGACAAAGCCGGGGAATCTACCGCAGTGCCCGGTGCAAACCTTGGGTGAGAGAATCCTGCTCAGACACCCGTTTACGCGCTTTGTTCAGTATACATAAGCCACCGTAAAAAGTCTTCAAAACGTTGTGAAATTTTTACCGGCAAGATATTTCTTATTCAGCTCATTCCTACCGGTTTTTTACTGGTTGTAGTGATTCCCACACGACGGTTTTTATCCTGTTTTCGATACTGCGGGAAAAGAAAAATCATCTTCAAAAACAAAAGACTAACTCTGAAAATAAAGCGTAACAAATTGATTTTTAATAAAAAAAATATCGATGAATATCCTGTTGACAATGTGAAACAACCCCCGCATCTTTCGAGAGCCTCGGTAGAATCTGTTAATTCCACTGAAATCCAACTTTTCCAGAAGAAAACGGTGGAAATAAAACGGGCACCAGGCGGCGTTATAATCAGGGGAGGGCTCCGTGCGACGTTCCACATGGCAGGCGTGGTTGGTTTGTGCCGTTATAGGTATCGGCGTGTATGCTCTGTCCATGCCCTCCACGTTTCATGCCGAGGGCGCGCTTCCTGTGTTTTTCTCGGACGTGGGAGACACTACAAACCGGACAGCAGTGGAATTCTCCGCTTTTCAGCCTTCCTCCCCGGTTATTGAAACGCCGTTCCTGTCTACGAATGGTATCAACAACACTATTCAGGCCTACACCCCCCCCTCCCGGGAACCCCATAAACCGTACAGGCGCACCATCAAGGTCAGCAGTGGCGATACCCTGTCCGGCATTCTTACTGATTCGGGCATTTCCACCCCAGAGGCCCAAGACGCTATTACCGCTATCCGGGCCGTTTACAATCCCCGCCATCTCCACGCTGGACAACAGATCACGCTTACCTTCAGCCCCCGGAAGAATAAAAAAAGCAACGGCAACAGTGCGTATGAGTCCGTCTTCCAGAGCCTGAGCCTGTCGGCCAGCACGGACCACAAAGTAGGCGTGTACCGTGGCAAGAATGGGGAATTTTCTTCCCACGAGGTCAAGCGCAAGTTGAAGAAGGAACTGACGTGGGCCAGCGGCATCATCCATGCTAGCCTTGCCCAGGCTGCCAGCACTCAGGGTGTGCCCAACAGCGTGCTCGCCGAAATAGTTAGCGCATTCAGCTATGACGTGGATTTCCAACGCGATATCCAGAATAACGATTCCTTCGAGGTCATGTTCGAAGGCCTTTACGACGATAAGGGCTGGTTCGTGCGCAACGGTAAGGTCATGTTTGCTTCCCTGACACTGAGCGGCGTGCGCATGCCCATCTACCGCTACAAGAACTCCAACGGCATGACCGAATTCTACAACGAAAAAGGGGAAAGCGCGCAGAAGGCACTGCTCCGTACCCCAGTAGACGGCGCCCGGCTTGTCTCACGCTACGGTAAGCGTCGCCATCCCATCCTCGGCTATACCAAAATGCACCGGGGCGTGGATTTTGCTGCCGACAAGGGTGCCCCCATCAAAGCTGCCGGCAATGGCGTCATTGCCAAGGCCGGCCGCAATGGCGCCTACGGACGTTATGTGAAAATCCGCCATAATTCAGAATATTCCACCGCCTATGGCCATCTCAGCCGCTACAAAAAAGGCATCCGCAGCGGCAAGCGCGTAAAGCAGGGGGAAATCATCGGCTATGTGGGATCCACGGGGCGCTCTACCGGATCCCACCTCCACTTCGAAATCATCAAGCACGGCAAAATGATCAATCCCCTAAGCGTGAAACTGCCTTCAGAAACTAAGCTAACAAATAATGAATTGAAGAAATTCCTAGCCACGGTGAACACCATCAAGCGCCGATATGCCCAGTTGCCAGCGGCAGCAAAACTAGTCAGCCGCCAGTAGCCTTCCCTTCTCCAATCCTTTTCGGTTTCCCTATGAACGGTGTTACGCCGCCTTGACCTGTGCGCCGTTGATGGTGATCTCGTCTTTCTCAACGCTGACGAAAACCTTTTCACCGTCTGAAATAGTGCCGTCTAGAATCAGAGATGCCAGTGGATTCTGCAGGGTGCGCTGGATCACTCGTTTTAACGGCCGGGCACCATAGACAGGATCATATCCTTTATCGGCCAGCCATTGTCGCGCCGCGGAATCGAGTGTTAATTCTATATGGCGGTCTGCCATAAGCGCGTCCAGACGAGCAACCTGGATATCCACGATCACCGCCATCTGTTCGCGGGTGAGACGGTGGAACAGCAGAATCTCATCGAGACGGTTGAGGAATTCTGGACGGAAGGCATAGCGCACCTTCTCCATCACCTGATCCTTCACTTCGCTGGAATCATGACCCTCCTCAAGACCGGCGAGAATCTCGCCCCCCAGGTTGGAGGTCATAACGATCATGGTATTGCGGAAATCCACAGTGCGGCCCTGGCCATCAGTCAGGCGGCCGTCATCAAGCACCTGAAGAAGCACGTTGAACACATCCCCGTGCGCCTTCTCGATCTCGTCGAAAAGGACCACCTGATAAGGACGTCGCCGCACAGCCTCGGTCAGAGCACCGCCTTCCTCGTAGCCCACATAGCCGGGCGGCGCGCCTATGAGCCGGGCCACCGCATGTTTCTCCATGTATTCTGACATGTCGATACGCACCATTGCATGCTCGTCATCGAACATGAATTGCGCCAGAGCTTTAGTCAGTTCGGTCTTGCCAACCCCGGTGGGACCAAGGAACAGGAATGAGCCCATAGGGCGGTCGGAGTCTTGCAATCCGACACGCGCCCGGCGCACCGCTTCGCTGACGGCAGTCACGGCTTCTTCCTGACCGATGACGCGGCAGCCCAGAGCCTTCTCCATCTTAAGCAGCTTCTCGCGCTCCCCCTCCAGCATCTTTTCCACTGGGACCCCAGTCCAGCGCGACACCACCGCGGCGATATCCTCGTCAGTCACTTCCTCGTTGAGCATACGGTGGGCCACGCCCTCGCTGGACTTGGCGAGCTTTCCTTCCAATTCGGGAACGATGCCGTACATGAGTTCCCCGGCACGGGCCAGGTCGCTTTCTCTCTGAGCAATCTCCAGTTCGTTCCGGGCCTTGTCAATCTGCTCTTTCAACTTCTGCGACCCGGCGATGTCATCCTTTTCCGCCTGCCACACCTTGGTTAGTGCCCCTGATTTCTCTTCCAGTCCCGCCAACTCCTTGGTCAAGCTCTTTAGCCGTTCCTTCGAGGCCTTGTCGCTTTCCTTTTTTAGCGCCTCCTGTTCGATCTTAAGCTGGATGATGCGGCGATCCAGTTCGTCAATTTCCTCAGGCTTTGAATCCACCTCCATACGCAGGCGGCTGCCAGCCTCGTCCACAAGGTCGATGGCCTTATCGGGAAGAAAACGATCGGTGATATAGCGATTGGATAAGGTGGCAGCAGAAACGATGGCACCGTCCGTGATTCTTACCCCGTGGTGAAGTTCGTATTTCTCCTTCAGACCGCGCAGGATGGAAACCGTTTCTTCCACCGAAGGTTCCGTCACCATTACTGGCTGAAAACGGCGGGCCAGGGCTGCGTCCTTTTCCACATGTTTGCGATATTCATCCAGCGTGGTAGCACCCACGCAGTGCAACTCACCCCTTGCCAGAGCGGGCTTGAGCATATTGGAGGCATCCATTGCACCTTCCGCCGCGCCAGCCCCAATCAGGGTGTGCAGTTCGTCGATAAAGAGGACGATCTCGCCGGCAGCGGCTGAAATTTCCGAGAGCACGGCCTTCAGACGTTCTTCGAATTCACCGCGGAACTTGGCCCCAGCCACCAGCGCACCTAGATCAAGCGCCATCAGCTTCTTGTTGCGCAGGCCTTCCGGCACATCGCCGTTGACGATGCGCTGGGCCAACCCCTCAACGATAGCGGTCTTGCCCACTCCCGGCTCGCCGATAAGGATGGGATTGTTCTTGGTGCGGCGCGAGAGCACTTGGATAGTGTGACGGATCTCCTCTTCGCGGCCAATAACCGGATCAATCAGGCCCTCGGCGGCGGCGGCGGTCAGGTCGCGAGCGTATTTCTCCAGGGCATCATAGTTATCCTCGGCATGGGCCGTATCGGCGTGTTTGCCTTTGCGAAGTTCCTTGATCTCCCGGTTGAGGGCCTGAGGTGTGACACCAGTATCTTTTAGAATCCGTGCCGCTTCCGTGCCCTCGGAAAGCACCAGAGCCAGCAAGAGGTATTCCACAGTAACAAATTTGTCCTTTGCCTTTTTGGCTAGTTCTTCGGCGATTTCGAAAAGACGCGCGGTTTCGGCGGCAAGGTAAACCTGACCGTTGCCACCCTCCACCTTGTGTAGTTTTTCCAGTGCCGTCATCACCCCAGCGACCACGGCCGAGGGATCGCCTTCGGCAGCGCAGATCAGACTGGCAGTAAGCCCCTCCTTGTCCTCGAACAAAACCTTGAGAAGGTGCTCTGGCGTGAATTGCTGGTGGTTGCTGCGCAAAGCCAGGCCCTGTGCCGACTGGATGAATCCCTTGGAACGGTCAGTAAATTTCTCAAATTCCATGTCTTAATTCCGTATTTCCATTGACCACCCTTACCGGACAGGCATATGACGGGCTCCAAAGGCGTCTATTTTCATCTACCCGGGGTTATATGGCGCGATTTTCTACCATCTCAAGGCCCCAACACGGGCCACCGGAACATAGAATGATGCTGAAATTGACACATATCTACCGTTACCCGGTTAAGGGGCTGAGTCCCGAATCCATGACCGTCACCACCTTGGTCCCCGGCGAGGGCTTAGAACACGATCGCCGCTTCGCCATTGCCCTGAGCACAACGGAGTTCGATCCGGCATCGCCGCAATGGCTTTCCAAAACACATTTCCTCATGCTTATGCGTAATGCGACGCTAGCCCTACTTGACGCTCATTTCGATTCAGGAACTGGCGTGCTCACCCTGTCCCTCCACGGTCGTGAGGTTGCCTCTGGTGACCTCACGACCGTGGAGGGACGAAGGGAAATCGAGACCTTTTTTGCCACCTATATGGATGACAAGATCAAAGGCACCCCACATATTCTCGAAGCCCATGGCCACATGTTTTCCGACACACCACTGAAGGTAGTGTCCATTATAGGCCAGGCCTCCCTACGGGATTTGGAAAACACCATGAAAGCCTCTGTAGACCACCGACGTTTCCGCGGTAACCTCTATTTCGATGGTGGCGAGCCCTGGCAGGAACTGTCATGGCTCGGAAGGGAGATCACCGTCGGCGAGGCGCGCCTAAAAATTACGGCGCGTATCGACCGCTGCGCTGCCATCAACGTTAATCCCGGAACCGCCGAGCGTGACCTCAATATTCTTAAATCCCTGATGAAGGACTTCAAACATGTAGATATGGGAGTGTATGCGCAGGTCCTGAACGGCTGTACCATCCACACCGGAGACGAAATCCGCGCTAGTGGAGATACCGGCGCGTCGTAACAGACAAAACTCTCCGGAGAGGGGAACCCCTAGCTAAAACTTGACAGGACTCTGGTGCGCTTCAAGCGGACTGTGCAGAAATTACTTGGTGGCGGGGTCGCTTTCATCGGCACCTGCGGCCGAGTCGTCCACCGGTCCGTCCTGAGCATTTTCAGACCCCGGTTCGCTGGTATCGGGAAAGACGGCCAACGCTTCACGACCATCTAGTGTCTCTTTAGACATTTCTTTCGAATTTTCTGGGGAGGTTTCTTCTGAAGGCTTTGCAGGTATCACCTCGGTTTCGGCACCGTTTTCGTAGCATGATTCACCGTTACCGCCCTGTCGTCTGCGACCGTTACCGCCTTGAGCGGAGGACTGTCCCTTACCCTTGCGGCTTCCAGCCTCCCCACCATCAGTGACCATGGCATTTATCATGCGGTAATAATGCTCGGCGTGCTGATAATAACCTTCGGAAAGAATGCGGTCACCGGACGAAGCGGCATCGCGGGCCAGCGCCAGGTATTTCTCCCATACTTGACGGATATTACCCCGGACCTTGGTCTCGGGTCCGCTACTGTCTATGACCCTATTGCCGGACGACGCGCCGCCCCTGCGGGAAGACCCCCGACCCCGTGATCGCCTCGAGTACGAACTCTGCTTCATCTCAACTCTGTATTTCCTCGCGGATGGACTTCTTCCGAACACAAACAAACCTTACCCGGCCGAAGAAAACATCCAACCCACACGACCTACCCGCGGCACGTGGCCCTTGCGGTTAACCGTCTGCAGTATCTGAAGAACACGACGTCCGCCCAAAACTACTGTCTAGCGCGCGACGCATCTAGCAACAAACTAGACGTGCTGGCGGTGCATTCCAAGTTTTTTTTCTGTGTAACAGCTGTTTTCGATCTGTCCCTTTTGATCCATTGCGTCTCCGCGCCATTACGCAGCGGGTGATGCCGGCTAGATCGCGGGCGGTCCCCGTGACTGTCAAACCATGACTAACACACAGCCATCCCACGCTTTCCGCCTGGTCAATTCCCACCTCTACGAACAGCCCGCCAGAAGGTTCCAGAAGGCGTGGTATATCGGCCAGCAAGGCGCGGTAACAGGCAAGCCCGTCTTGCCCGCCGTCAAGCGCCAGCCGCGGTTCATAACGAGTCACTTCCGGCTCGAGTGCGGCAATTCCGGCGCTGGGGATATAGGGCGGATTGGATATGATTACGTGAAACGTTTCACCAAGACCGTTTCCCCAGTCTCCGGCACAAAAATCCGACCTCCCCGCAAGCCCCAGTGCCTTTGCATTATCCCGCGCTACCTCGAGGGTATCCACACTCACATCCACCCCCACACCCCTGGCATCGGGGAACTCGTGGAGAAGCGCCAGCAATAGACACCCTGTACCAGTGCCAAGATCGAGTATCCGCAAGGGAGCAGCGCGATCAGGGACCGTATTTAGAACTGCTTCGATTAGGGTTTCGGAATCTGGACGGGGGTCGAGGGTCTCTCCGGTTACGCGAAAGGAGAGACTTCTAAATTCCCGACGTCCAAGAATCTGTGCCATAGGGCGGCGTGCTGCACGTTCGACGACGCAAGCTCGAAAACTCACCGCTTGTTCCTTGCGGAGCCGGATTCCCGGTTCTCTGAACACAGCCTCCGGCGTCACCTCCAGTACATGGGCCGCCAGAAGCCGGGCCTCACGGCGGGCCTCGCCGATCCCGGCGCGACCAAGATCTTGTGTCGCCTCGTCCAGGGCCTGGACCAAGGTCAGCGTGCTGCTCATGACATGGCCGCCAATCTAGCTGCCTGGTCTTCGGTGGTGAGGGCGTCAATGATCTCGTCCAGCCCTTCGCCTTCTATAATCTGTTCGATCTTGTGCAGGGTCAGATTGATGCGGTGGTCGGTGACACGCCCCTGAGGAAAGTTATAGGTCCTGATCCGCTCCGAACGGTCGCCGCTGCCCACCTGATTCTTGCGCATATCTGCCCGTTCGCTTTCGGCGGCTTGCCGTTCGGCCTCGTAAAGGCGAGCGCGCAACACCTTCAGGGCCTTGGCCTTGTTCTTATGCTGCGATTTTTCGTCTTGGCACTGGGCAACGATGCCCGTGGGCACGTGAGTGATACGCACCGCACTATCGGTGGTGTTCACTGACTGCCCTCCCGGCCCGCTAGCCCGGTAGACGTCGACGCGCAGGTCCTTATCCTCGATGGTGATGTCCACCTCCTCGGCCTCGGGTAGGACCGCCACGGTGGCAGCAGAGGTGTGAATACGCCCACCAGATTCCGTCTCTGGCACACGCTGCACGCGATGTGTGCCGGATTCAAATTTTAGCCGCGCGAAGACACCCTCCCCCGAAATGGAAGCAATGGCTTCCTTGAAACCACCGATCCCGGTTTCGTTGAGATTCATGATGTCGAATTTCCAATCATGGCGCTCGGCATAGCGCTGGTACATACGGAATAGATTGGCCGCGAAGAGGGTGGCTTCGTCGCCACCAGTTCCGGCGCGTACTTCGATGATGGCGTTTTTCTCGTCCGCAGCATCCTTTGGCAGCAGCAGAACCTTGAGTTCCTGTTCCAGATCGGGGATAAGGCTCTTGAAGTCTTCCCACTCTTCCTTAGCCATGGCACGCATTTCCTTGTCGCCTTCGGAGTCGACAGCTATCTCCTCCAAGTCAGCCATTTCACTGCGCGCCCTTTTTAGCACCTCTATCCTTTCCGCCACCGGCCTTAGGTCGGCATATTCCTTCGACAGGCGAGCAAACACCGCGGGGTCATTGGCCACGCCCGCCTCGGACAACATCTCTCCCAACTCGCGGTGCCTCACCAGCACCTTCCTCAGGCTTTCGTCAAGGCTCATTCGTCTTTGCCTTTCGTCAGGCCGAATAACCGCCTGAGCATGGTTTCTGCCTGGAGCAAGTCTTCCCGGGGTTCCTTGTGGCGCTTCGCCTCAAACACCATGGCCCGTAGCTCGTCGGCCACACCCCTCATAACCTTCTCAAGGAACCGTTCTGTAATCCTCTTGGCATCGTTGGACTCTTCAACTCCGGCTTCCCCGAGCGCCTCTAGGTGGAGTGCCTCCAGACGCTGCTGCAAAGCTCGCACAACAGGAAGATTTTGCGTCCCGTCCTCACCTTGCACATACCCCGCCAGCCCAGTGTTCACAATCTCCCAGGCGGCCTGTACGGCAGCGTTACTCTTCATACGGCCCTCCATAACCAGATTTTCAAGATCATTGAGGTCATAAAGAAACGTTCCTTCCAGGTCACCTACGGCGCGCTCGATGTCGCCGGGAATGGCAGTGTCAAAGAGGAGGATTTGCCGCTGCTTCCGTTGCCTTAGCGCCCCCCCAGCCAGGGATGTTGTAATCAGGCGTCCTTTGGTACCAAGAGAGGAAACAAGAATATCCGCCTGCGCCAGGACCTCAGCAAGATCATCCATGGGGACTATACGCCCTCCTAGCTGCTGTGCCAGTTTTTCCATCCGGGTCGCCGCTTCTCCCATCAGAATGAACTCCGTCAGCCCAAAACGGTGGAGGTGGCGCGCCAGAAGTTCCCCCGAGTCCCCGCCTCCGAGCACCACACAGGTACACTGGGAAAGATCGCCGTGAACGTCCTTCGAAAGGTGAACAGCGGCAGTGGCAAGGGAGCTAGGGTGGTCGGCTATATCCGACTCTCGCAGGACTCGCTCACCCGTCTCGTCTGCCGCATGGATCAAGGCGTCGAGCTCCGGCGTGCTCATGGTAGTTTTCATGGAAAGCCTGTGACCGGCGCGCACTTGGCCACGGATATGGGGATCGCCGGGGATAAGTCCGTCGAGTGTAGCCATCACCGCAAACACATGGCGTACAACTTCCTCACCCTCAAAAACGAAAAGCTGTCCAGCAAGGTCTTTAACCTCCAGCCCCGCAGCCCCAGCGAAAGCCCGGGCAATAATCTCCGCCACAGCGTCGGCAGAATCATGAAGGGTGAAAACCTCAAGTCGGTCTCCGGTGGCGATGATCACCGCCTCACCAATCCCCATATCCTTGAGCCTTTCCAGCACATGCAAAGCCGTTTCCCCGTTCGCCACCAGCTTTTCGCGGATGATCAGAGAGCTTGAACGGTGGTTGGCGCCCACAACCACCAACCGTGACAGGGACGGAAAACGGGAGGTCATGGCAAAACTACCGGAAAGCTGAAAGACGGTCTGTCAGGTCATCTAGGGGAATTTCACTCTGCTCCCCGGAATCGAGGTCACGCAGCGTGGCACTGTTGCGCCCCAGTTCGTCGCCGCTGAGGAGCACAGCGACACATGCATTCATGCGGTCGGCCCGTTTCATGCGTTTTGCGAGATTCCCGGAATATCCCATATCCACCACATATCCACTCTCGCGCAAGGTCTGAGCAATGTTCATGGCCTTACTCTGGGCTTCCTTATCCACGGGAATCACAGCGATAGGACGGAGCGAAGAAGGCAGTTCCGACAGAAGCATGGATAGGCGCTCGATCCCAGCCGCCCAGCCGACCCCAGGGGTGGATGGACCGCCCATCTGCTCGATCAAACCATCGTAGCGACCACCGGCGATAACCGCTCCTTGAGCGCCTAGAACTTTGGTGGTGAACTCAAAGGCCGTATGACAATAGTAATCGAGGCCCCGCACCAAGCGCGGGTTGACGGATATCTTGATACCCAATGATTTCAGGCCATTAAGAACCTCGTCAAAAAACGCCTGCGAGGTATCGTTGAGATAATCGGACATGGATGGGGCATCGGCAACGAGTTCGTGATCTCCCTTATCCTTAGAATCGAGGATGCGCAGGGGATTGCGCCCCAGCCGGGTACAGCTGTTTTCTGACAGGGCGTCACGATGTTTGGTGAAATAGGCCACTAGAACTTTGCTATAGGCGGAGCGGCTCTCACGGTCACCCAAGGAATTAATTTCCAGAACTGTCTTGTGGGCCACCCCTAGTTCCCTGAGGATGTGAGCCCCCAGAGTAATGATCTCTATATCCGCTTGGGGGGTGGGCACGCCAAGAATTTCCACCCCGACCTGGTGAAACTGGCGTAGTCGTCCCTTTTGCGGACGTTCATAACGGAACATAGGGCCTTCATAGAAGAACTTGCAGGGTAGGTTCTGCGCCATGCCGTTGGAAATAAACGCCCGAGCGATCCCCGCCGTGCCTTCCGGCCGCAGGGTAATCTCGCTGCCACCCCGGTCCTCGAAAGAGTACATTTCTTTGGTCACAATATCGGAGATTTCGCCAAGCGTACGCCTGAAGACCTCGGAAAACTCAAAAACCGGGGTGGCAATCTCGGCAAATCCATAGCGATGAGAAATGGTCCGGGCCACCGAGGCCACATGCCGATGGCCCCGACATTCCTCGTTCATGATGTCATGGGTGCCGCGGACCGGCTTTAAGGACGTCAAGCGAAGTCTCCAGTTTTTCTGGACCTGGGGATCGCGTCAAACTGATGGGCGCACCCCCCGGCTCCCAGTTACGAGAAATCAGACACGCCTTTGGTAGCGCGTCTCCACGTAATCGTCCACGATCTTATGAAATTTTTCCGCGATATTCGCACCTCGCAAGGTCGTAGTTTTCTTACCGTCGATAAAGACAGGTGCGGCAGGATCCTCGCCGGTGCCAGGAAGACTTATACCGATATCGGCGTGCTTGCTTTCCCCAGGACCGTTGACGATACACCCCATAACCGCGAGGCTCATGTCCTCCACACCAATATATTTTTTCCCCCATTCAGGCATTCGACTGCGTACATGTCTCTGAATTTTCTCCGCCAGTTCCTGGAATAAAGTGCTGGTAGTACGGCCGCATCCAGGACAGGCAATAACTTGGGGCGTAAAGGCGCGTAGCCCCGTAGTCTGGAGAATTTCTTGGGCTACGATCACTTCTTGTGTCCGGTCGCCACCGGGTTCGGGGGTCAGGGAAATCCGGATGGTATCGCCGATCCCCTGTTGCAACAACACCGCCAGTGCCGCCGTAGATGAAACAATCCCCTTGTTACCCATACCCGCCTCGGTAAGGCCGAGATGTAGGGCATGGTCGCAGCGCACCGCCAGATCGGTATAAACCGCAATCAGGTCCTGTACATCGCTGACCTTGCAGGAAAGAACAATCTTGTCCCGTCCCAGACCCAGTTCTTCAGCCCTCTGGGAACTTTCAAGAGCTGAAAGCACCAGCGCTTCACGGGTAACCTCAGCCGCATCCTTAGGCTCCTCAAGGGCAGCATTCTCGTCCATGAGCCTGACCACAAGGTCCTGGTCCAGACTGCCCCAGTTGACGCCAATGCGCACCGGTTTATCGTATTTGAGAGCTACCTCGATCATGGTGGCAAACTGGGAATCGCGCTTGGCACGGTGTCCCACATTGCCGGGATTGATACGGTATTTGTCCAGAGTCTCAGCGCATTCAGGAAAATCCGTGAGCAGTTTATGCCCGATGTAGTGGAAATCCCCCACCAGCGGCACATTGCACCCCCGTTTGTCCAATATCTCACGGACATGCGGCACTGCCCTAGCGGCCTCTTCCCTGTCCACGGTGATGCGCACCACCTCGGAGCCGGCACAGGCCAAAGCCGCTGTCTGTTCCGCCGTGGCCTTGGCGTCAGCGGTATCAGTATTAGTCATGGACTGGACTATGATCGGTGCATCGCCACCAACTGTGACATGGCCAATTCTGACCGGCACGCTCTTGCGCCGTAAAACTGGAGAAGTGCTGGTGGACATAGGGTTGCTGCTCACATAGTCAGTAGGAAAAACACAATTTCGGGGCGTTGTTGTGGCGTATGGGCCGCCTGTTGGTCAATCTATAATACGTCTTTTTAGGACACTGATTTTTCGGCATTTTTTTCGCGTGCGCACGGAAAAGAGTAATGTCGAGTTTCACCCGGTGCGTAAAAATTACGGTGAGGCCACCGTTCCAGCAAGAAGGCTGTCGGGATCGAGCGTAACGCCACGCCGCACAGCACCTAGGGGACCGATAGAAGGCGTCAGATTACCATCAACGAAGAACTGCAGAGCGCCTGCGTTGCCAGTCATCAGGGCAAGGCCATCCTCTATTGGAACCCGGTAACTTTCTCCGGGGTGAAAAAGCCTGGATAACAGCGTAACACCCGAGGAACTACTGATCTGAATCCAGCTGTCTTCGGTGACATGGATGACAAGCCGGACATCCCCGAATTTCTGGCCGAAGACCACACGCTTCGGTGGCGATGGTTCCCCATAGTTTTCTCCATCTTGGGCCGTTTCTGTAGGAATATGATCGGCGAAAGCTGGTGCCAGAGGGGAATCTCCGACCACGGCCATATATTTATGGCCATATTCATCGAAATACACAATCTCGGTCTGTTCCATTACGGCCCCCATGGGAACAGTCTGCTGAATCGCTGTCTCCTGGCCATCCCAAGATGTGTCCTTACTAACGGCAGACCATTCGTCATGCGTGTCTTCGACAATGAATTCTTCTGTCTGGTCCAGAGATGGTTCCTGGGACAACACCTCGTCCTCCAGGGAGCCCGTTAGCCGCTCAGGAACCTCCAATATAATCTCCGCATTCTTCTGGCCTTCCGTGAAGAAACTGTACCAGCCTCCATAGGCCACAGCCGCTAGAAGAAGCGAAACAAGGAGTGTAGTGCCGCTGGGCACGCGGGTCTGGAAATCCGGAGTAGGCAATGTCAGTTTTGTCTCATTATCTAGTCCTTTTGTTTGAGAGCGGAACTTGTCGATTACTTCCTGTTGGTCGAGTTCAAGAAGTTCCGCATAAGCACGAACGAAACCGATGGTATAGGTGGGTCCGGGAAGATCTTCAAAACGACCTTCTTCTATAGCCTCGAGGTGAATGAGGCGGATTTTGAGTTGCGCGGCCACGTCGCTCAACTCCATCTCCCTGTGTAGCCGCACCTCGCGCAGGTAGGCGCCAAAATCCACCTCATTCACCTCTGCGGCAGACAAGTCTTCCGAGTTTTCCTCTTCAGGAATACCAAATTTAAGTTTTTCTTTTCCCGCCATTCATTACCCCGGAGGTTGCGCCCTTTGTCACGTATTGAAAATGGCCGCAATGTTAGAACCAAAGATAAATACAGTTAAAGCGAAATCAAGGCAGACAAAACCCCCCGTTTCAGCCTTGATTATAATAATTCTCACGAAAAGTTGGAACGGCTAACAAACCGGGAGACATAGACTTTTTTCCTATTTCAGCGTAACAGCAAAAAACACCATTATAATGCAACGAAGATAGCGAATTTCTCTGGATAGCCATTCCTTAAAACCTCTCTCTAGAATCCAAAGCCTGGATAGTCTGATCCACCAGCTCCTGAATGATTTCAGCAGTTGACTGCTCCTCTTTCACCATACCCACGCTCTGCCCCGCCATTAGGGATCCGTTTTCGACGTCGCCATCAATAACGGCGCGGTGCAAAGCCCCGGCCCAGAAATGTTCTATTTCAAGTTGGGCATTTTTGAGTTCAATTTCATCGCGGTTGTAGCGATCGATGACTTCACGCTGGAATTCTGCAAATCGCCGCGAAGACTGGTTGGCTAGTGCGCGCACCGGAATTACCGGAAAACGGGGGTCGAGTTGTACCGACGTTACAGCATCGCGGGAGTTAGCCCTGATGAACGCCTTTTTGAAGTTTAAGTGAGCAATGGACTCTTTGGCGCAGACGAAACGGGTTCCAAGCTGACAGCCCGAAGCACCCACCTCGAGATAAGAAAGGATAGCTTCGCCGCGCCCGATCCCTCCCGCTACAAAGACAGGGACTTTGTGGATATGAGGGAGAATTTCCTGAGCTAAAACACTGGTGGAAACCGAACCGATATGGCCGCCAGCCTCCATGCCTTCGATAATCAGGGCATCGGCACTAAGTCCCACCAGTTTATCAGCGAGTTTCAGGGTTGGCGCAAAACACATGACCCGCGCACCGCCCTGTTTTAGCCTTTCGATGGTCCCTTTTTTAGGCAGGCCGCCAGCCAGAACAACATGATCCACCTTATGGTCTAGACACACATCCGCCAGAGCATCAAGTTCAGGATGCATCATAATGAGATTAACTCCGAATGGCCTGTCGGTGAGTGCCACGAGACGGTCGATCTCCTCCCCTAGGAGATCTGGTGACATAGAGCCGCAAGCCAGGACGCCGAACCCACCGCCGTTGGAAATGGCCGCCACCAGATTATGCTCGGACACCCATGTCATGGCACCGCCCATAAGGGCGTATTCGCAACCGAGGAATTCCCTTCCGCGCCGCCAAAGGCTATCCAGCCGTGCCTTGGCTTCAGCAATAGTCATGGTATCAGGGCGCGTCTAGATCGTAGGCCGTATGCAGGGAACGCAACGCCTGTTCGGTAAACTTTTCTTCGATCAGGACGCTTACCTTGATCTCCGAGGTAGAAATGACCTGGATATTGATGCCATTCTCGGCCAATGTGCAAAACATCTGCTGAGCTACGCCCACACGGGAACGCATGCCGACCCCAATGACTGAAATTTTGGCCACATTTGAATCTGGCACCAGTTGGGCGTAGGCCAATTTGCCCTGCCGTTCTTCCAGAACTGCCTTCGCCCTGTCAAGATCGTCCCGAGCTACCGTAAAGGTCAGATCCGTGGAAGTCCCGTCATCAGAAACATTCTGGACAATCATATCCACATTGATATTAGCATCCGCCAGGGGGCCAAAAATACTGGCTGCAACACCGGGACGGTCGGGCACTTTCACCAGGGTGATTTTTGCCTCGTCACGGCTATAGGCAATCCCGCTTATAACTTCCTTTTCCACAATTGTATCCTCATCAATAATAAGTGTTCCTGGAGACTCATCAAAACTCGACCGAACCTGAAGGCAGACGTTATGGTTCATCGCCATTTCAACGGAGCGTGTCTGCAGGACCTTCGACCCAAGAGACGCCATCTCCAGCATCTCTTCATAGGTGATTTTGTCGAGCTTTCGCGCTGATGCAACGACGCGTGGATCACAAGTATAGACCCCGTCCACATCGGTATAGATATCACATCGTTCTGCCCGCAGGGCAGCAGCCAGCGCCACCGCACTGGTGTCGGAACCGCCCCGCCCCAAAGTGGTTATGCGGTTTTCCGGGCTCACACCCTGGAAACCAGCCACCACGACCACTTCGCCATCGCCGAGGCGTTTTTCCAGTTCATCCACCACAATCCGGCGGATACGGGCCTTACCGTGGGCAGCATCGGTTTCAATGGGGATTTGCCATGACAGCCAAGAGCGTGCCGGAATCCCCATTCCCTGCAAGGTTAGCGCCATAAGGCCGCTGGTAATCTGTTCGCCGCTTGAAACCACCGTGTCGTATTCACTATCGTCGCAAAGCTCCCCGGCAGAGGTGACGTAGTCCACCAAACGGTTGGTGACGCCGGACATGGCAGAAACCACCACTACCACCTCGTTTCCGGAATCGTGCTCCGCTTTGGCACGCAGGGCCGCATTGCGGATATGTTCCATATCCACTACTGATGTACCACCGAATTTCTGTACGATACGTGCCATATTCTTTTTACCTCAACTTTTGGCGGAAACATCCACCTGTTCCCGGAAACCAACAGACAGCATTCGGACGGAAATGAAACAAGGGCATGTGGTTGCAGCGCCTAGGGCGCGTATACATAATTTAACCAAGATCAGGCAAGCCCATCCTTACCCAAACCACGGAGAAATTCCATGGTAGGAACCGTTGATGCGCGGGAAATAGAAAATTTTGAAGCCATGGCCGAGGCATGGTGGGACACGGGGGGCGATTTTCGGCCGCTCCATCTTCTCAACCCCGTTCGAATTGACTATATCCGCAACCATCTTTGTGCCAGTTTTGGACGCGATCTTCAATCACCTGAACCCCTCAAGGGGCTGCGGCTCCTCGATGTTGGCTGCGGCGGAGGCTTGTTGTGCGAACCCATGGCAAAAATGGGCGCAGACATCACCGGCATCGACGCCGGAAAGAAAAACATCCGCATCGCCAAGATCCATGCCAAACAAAGCAGCCTCGCTATTGATTACCGGAACGGCTCCATTGAAACTCTGGCCAGGTCGGGAGAACGGTTCGACGTCATACTCAACATGGAGGTGGTGGAACATGTAGCCGACAAGGGGCTATTCCTGCGTTCCTGCGGTATCCTCCTCAAGGATGGCGGCGTTATGATTCTTTCAACCCTCAACCGCACCATGAAGTCCTTCGTCTTCGCTATTATCGGCGCGGAACACGTCTTACGCTGGCTGCCGCACGGCACCCACCAGTGGAATAAGTTCGTGCGGCCCTCGGAACTAGCCGATGACCTGAAGGAAAACGGCTTGGTGATTACCCACATGACAGGTGTCAGCTATGACCCGTTGACAGGTGCATGGCGCCTGTCAAATGACATTAACGTGAATTACGTGATATTCGCTACGAAGGAAGGGCCGTAAAAGATCGGGGAAAAGTTCGCCTTTTAGGAATCGTGGTGGCGCACCCAGGGAATACGGAAAAACTCGATACCTTCTTCCGTCAGTTCTTCGGCTTGTACATCGGTAGCTTCGCCGTAGATTTTCCGTTCTTCAGTCTCACAGTAGTGAATCTTGCGAGCCTCTTCGGTGAATCGGTCCCCTACATAGTCGCATTCGGTCTCAATATGGCCGCGAAGATTCCTCAGTTTGCCAGTAATTTCTCTTATCAGTTCGGAAATCTTTTCATCACTAGTGCTGGCCATTGATTTGGACCCAGGGTAATCCATAGTGCACGATTCGGTCGGTGGCAGACCATCTTCCGAACCTTCTCTATCCACAGCATCATTGGCGGGGGTTCCCGTCCCGGCCAGCCGTGGGGCCATGGGTGCCTTGGAGACTTCAGCATCCCCGCAGAGAGGACAGATAATCTCTCCGGCTTTTGCCTGAGCATCGAAATTTACGTTATCGCGGAACCAAGCCTCGAAGACATGCCCCGAATCACACTTCAGGTCGAAAAGTATCATGAACAATCACTCATAGTTATCAACGTTCTTCGTTTTTAAAAAATCAAATATACTGGAGAAAGCCTTTACCAGAGGATAACAGAGAGGTCAAAACCTTCTAGTGGCCCGTAATTGTAGCAATCATAGCGCTGATTCTCTCGTGGATACGGTGGAACCATCCCCTTGGGTGGTGCGTTTCGCCGCACTTATCCCACAATCTGGAGAGATTCTTGACCTTGCATGCGGCGGTGGTAGACACAGCCGTCTTGCGCTCGGTCTTGGTTACAGGGTCGTTGCCGCTGACTGTAATATTTTAGGGCTCGAGGACTTACGGAAGCAAAAGTCTTTGGAAATCGTCGAAATTGACCTGGAAACTGCTAATCCCTTCGTGCCGGGAGGTATTCTGCATGGCAGAATATTTACAGGAATAATCGTTACCAATTATCTTCATCGCTTGATTTTATCCAACCTGATCGGCGCCTTGGCAGATGACGGTGTGCTTATTTACGAAACATTTTCCGGCGGCAACGAACGTTATGGCCATCCCCGTAATCCTGATTATCTGCTGCGCCCGGGAGAACTCCTGGAAACTGCACGAAAAAGGTTGCAAGTCATTGCTTACGAAAATGGGTTGATTCAGGAACCCCGTATGGCCGTGGTACAGCGCCTCTGTGCCGTCAATTCATCTCCAGATGGCCTTGCGACTAATCCCCCTTACATCGCACCCCTTTAAGCGGGAAGGGTGAACTCTTGATCATGTTCCAGAGCCGGAATCATGGCGCGTACCGCCGTCACGCGTGAAGGGTCGATATTTGCCGTAATCACGCCTGGTTCTTCTCCGGCCTCGGCGAGAACCTTACCCCAGGGGTCAATAATTAGAGAATGACCATAGGTCTGGCGGTCGTTGGCATGATCCCCGCATTGTGCTGGAGCAAAGACATAACAGCCGGTTTCCACAGCACGAGCGCGCAGGAGGACGTGCCAGTGAGCGCGGCCAGACACCCTAGTGAAGGCAGCAGGAACCGATAAGAAATGCGCTCCGGCCTTAGCTAAAGACCGGTAGAGATAGGGAAACCGAAGGTCGTAACAGATGGTCACGCCGAGACCACCCCAAGGCGTGTCTGCCACCACGGCTTGCCTGCCGGATTGGTAAGTCTCTGATTCGCGGTGACTTTCACCGTTTTCGATATCCACATCGAACATATGAATCTTGTCGTAACGGGCTATTACCTCACCCTGGTCGTTAATCAGGAAGGAACGGTTGGCAAGCATGTCTTCCGTGCCACTTTCATCATCAAGCCTAACCGACAACGACCCGACAAGAAGCCAGACTCCCTTTTTCAGGGCTAATTCCGCAAAGACTGGAAGCGCATCGTGGCGGGATTCCGGCACCGCCATAGCCAATGCCTGTTCACGGGTGGTCCCCATTAAGGAGACGTTTTCTGGCATTAAAATAAACTGCGCACCGCCATCGGCGGCTTCACATACCAGCGCCGACGCCGCCTCCACATTGAAGTCCATGTCCAACTGGGAGCTAGTCTGGATACAGGCGACCATGAAGGAAGAGGACACGTTCTTCAGACTCCCGTCTGCAGTATGCCGTCGAGTTTCCCTGACTTATCCAAAGCCTCCAGCTCATCCGATCCTCCCACATACTCTCCATCTATGAATATCTGTGGCACCTTGTGATCGCCACCGGCACGCCTAGTCATTTTTTCGAGCATTTGGCCATCACCGAGAACATTAATTTCGTTGAATGCAACGCCTTTCCCAGCAAGCAATTTCTTCGCACGATAACAATAACCGCACAATGGTGAGGTATAGATTTCGATATTGGGCATTTTGTTTGGCTCTAGGGTTGTGGGAATCTATATCTTCCATAAGTGGGCAAGATATAAGGGTCATCAGCCAGGAATGCTACAGATTCATGGAGAAGCCACAGATAAGTGCCAGAGTGATTACATCCAGTGCAGTAAACGGAAAGACGAATGAGTCCGCGCCCGGGGGCATCAATATTAAAACATGGTCTTTATGTCGCCACCAATAGGAACACGCTGTAAATTCCCTTTAATAACCATTCCGATCGTTACCATAGGTCGTATAATTCTGAAATGTCAGAGAATGCGCACCCTTTTGACCGCACCCAGTTACGCCGCCGCCGCGAGCGAGTGGCGGGGAACTGGAAGAATCATAATTTTCTTGTAAAGGAAGCAGGCGCACGACTGGTGGACAGGCTTGACGATGTCAGCCGCAGCTTTTCCTCCATCCTGGACCTGGGTCGCAACGGCGGCGAAATTGCAGCAATACTCACTGGACGCAGCGGTGTGCAAACCATAGTAGAATGCGACATTTCTCCCGCCATGCTTCATCTGGAAGCCGTATCTGCAAGTTCAAAAAAATCCTGCATTCACCTGCTTGTTGCTGACGAAGAATTCTTACCCTTTTCCGATCATAGTTTCGATCTGGTGCTCAGCTGCCTTGCCCTACACCGAGTCAATGACTTGCCGGGAACCCTAGTGCAGATTCGCAGGGCTTTGCGCCCTGACGGCCTTTTCCTGGGCTGTTTTTTCGGTGGTGGGACCCTAGGCGAAATGCGCGCAGCTTGGACAGAGGCGGAAATTTCAGAGGAAGGCGGAGCCAGCCCTCGGGTAGCCCCATTCGTGGATATCCGTGACGCCGGCATGTTGTTGCAGCGGGCTGGATTCGCACTGCCTGTGGTGGACAGCGACACCATTACCGTGTGCTATGAAAATGCATTTGGCTTAATGCATGACCTGCGCGGCATGGGTGAAACTAATATTTTACGCAATCGCCGTCCCGGCTTCACCCGCCGTGCTACCCTGATACAGATGGCCGATTACTATAGGGATATGTTCACACGAGAGGACGGCCGCATTCCCGCCAGTTTCGAGATCATCACCTTAACCGCTTGGGCGCCGCACCCCTCTCAATAGGCGCCCCTGAAGCTGGGAAGCGCGAAGGTCTCTCCGACCAGCTAGGAAAGTCCCCCAGAGGGGACCCCTCTAGAGAAAATCACGGAGAAGGGCCCCCAGCGGCTCATCCGCCGGGGGCATAGCGTAGTCACGAAGTTGCGACGGATGTATACCCAAGCCAGTTCCTGACCCTCGCATGGGCTAACGGCGCCCTTTCACACCCGGCAGAGGAACAACGAATCAGCTTCGGTAGTCTGCATTAATGGTGATATAGTCGTGAGTAAGATCACAGGTCCAGACGGTGGAGCAACCCCTCCCCACACCCACGTCAATCTCCAGCATTATCTCACTTCCCTTGAGATGGGCGGCAACCGGCTTTTCGTCATAGCCTTTGATAATCTCCCCTTTGCGTGCGATGGGAATCCCACCCATGGAAATAGAAAGGAGATCGCGGTCGACCTTTTCTCCAGTCTTGCCCACGGCCATAACCACCCGGCCCCAGTTGGCATCCCCGCCCGCTATGGCTGTCTTGACCAGGGGTGAGTTAGCGACAGCAAGACCAATACGCCGTGCCGCCTTCTCTGAAGCGCCGCCGGAGATTTGGATGGTGACGAATTTACTAGCACCTTCGCCGTCGCGGACAATCTGCCGCGCCAACTCCTGCATCAGGTCTTCGAGCTTTTTCCGGAAGTCTCTTAGATGACGATCCGAGGAAGAACAAACTTTCCGATGGGGCTCACCTTTTCCCGTAGCGCATAGCAGGACCGTATCGCTGGTGGAGGTATCACTATCCACGGTAATGCTGTTAAAGGACCGGGAAGTGGCCCGGACCAGGAGTTTCTGCAAGACGGGCGCGGGAATGGTGGCATCGGTGAAGATAAAGGAGAGCATCGTCGCCATGTCCGGCGCGATCATGCCAGAGCCCTTGGCGATGCCATTAATAACCACCGGCACGCCATCAATCATGGCCTGCCGTGTCGCCCCCTTGGCAAAGGTGTCGGTGGTCATAATGGCCTTTGCCGCCATTGCCCAGGCCCTTGGCGTCAGCCGTTTTTTAATATCCGGCAGCTTGCTGGCCACGTAGCCGGGCGGCAGCGGTTCACCGATGATACCGGTGGACGCAACAAAAATTTCTTTCTCGGGGGAGTTGAATATTTTCGCCGCAGCCTTGACGGTGCGCATGACCGTGCGATCACCGGCCCTGCCGGTAAAGGCATTGGCATTACCCGAATTGACGATGATGGCTCGCGCCCGTTCCCGGGGAAGCACTTTGCGGCACCACGCTACGGGAGCCGAGAAACAGCGTGAACGGGTGAACACACCGGCAATGGATGTTCCCGCATCCAGTTCCGCAAGGAAAAGATCCGGCGACCTCGTCCGTTTCAAACCGCATGCAGCGCCGGCAACCAGAACTCCTGGTACATCAGGCATGGCGGGAAACCCTTTGGGCGCCATAGGTGAAACTTTTGTCACAATTCTTTCATCCCATTATCCAAAAATCCTAGCCCCCGAGCGTGGCACATTATATTATTTAGGGTTTCGGGAGCGCCTTTACTTCATAACTTGTCACCACATGGAGAGCCTCTCCCCTTTGCCGAGTCGTTGACAGGCGGGCACGGTAATCCTATTTGTCACTCTCTATCACGACCTCCATTCAGAGGGAATCGATAATTACTTAGATTCGGGCCGCTGTCCTGGTCACGAAAGCAGCGGACCACACACCTCCGCCTGGTTCCTCATTTTGGACAGTGGACTCTTGGAGAACTAGATGTTTGGTGCTCTTGCCAAGCGGATTTTCGGCACCGCCAATGACCGATACTTAGATAAGCTCCGGCCCATCGTCGGAGAGATCAATGATCTGGAACCGTCCTTGGAAAAGCTTTCCGACGACGAATTGCGAGCGCGTACCGATAACTTCCGCGGGCGTATCGGCCAGGGTGAGACCCTTGACGATCTTCTGGTTGAAGTCTTCGCCACTGTTCGTGAAGCCGCTAAGCGCACTCTCGGCCAGCGTCATTTCGACGTGCAGATTATGGGGGGAATCATTCTTCACCGCGGCATGATCTCGGAGATGAAGACTGGTGAGGGGAAGACTCTGGTTTCCACCCTGCCCCTTTATCTCAACGCCCTTTCCGGTGACGGCGTGCATCTGGTCACAGTGAACAACTATCTGGCGCAGCGCGATTCCCAGTGGATGGGCCAGATCTACGAGTTCCTGGGGCTAACCGTGGGGTGCATCCTCCATGAAATGACCGACGCCCAGCGCCGCGATGCCTATGCTGCGGACATTACCTATAGCACCAATAACGAGCTGGGCTTCGATTACCTGCGCGACAACATGAAATACCAAATCGAGGATATGGTGCTGCGCCCCTTCAATTATGCCATCGTCGACGAGGTGGATAGCATCCTCATCGATGAGGCGCGTACACCGCTTATTATTTCCGGCCCTTCTGAGGATTCATCAGACCTCTACCTCAAAGTGGACAAGATCATCCCCAAGCTTGCCGAAGAAGATTACGAGAAGGAGGAAAAAGTCCGTGCCGTTACCTTCACCGAAGGCGGCACAGAAAAGGTCGAAACCTTGCTTGCCGACGCAGGCCTTCTTACCGAGGGTGGGCTTTACGATATCCAGAACGTGTCTCTGGTCCACCACACCAGCCAAGCACTTCGTGCTCACAAACTATTCCAGCGCGACGTGGATTATATCGTCAAGGACAATGCCGTGGTCATCATTGACGAGTTCACCGGCCGCATGATGGAAGGAAGGCGATTCTCCGACGGGCTGCATCAGGCCCTAGAAGCAAAAGAAAAAGTAGAGGTCCAGGTCGAGAACCAAACCCTGGCAGCCATCACCTTCCAGAACTATTTCCGCCTCTATCCCAAGCTCGCCGGCATGACCGGCACAGCCGTGACTGAAGCCAACGAGTTCGCCGATATCTATTCCCTAGACGTGGTGGAAATTTCTACCAATGTCCCCTGTATCCGTGACGACCAAGACGATGAGATTTATCGCACGGCGGAAGAGAAGAACAAGGCCATCTGCGCCCTTGTGGAAGAATGCCAGGAGCGAAAGCAACCAGTTCTTGTTGGCACAGTGAGTATTGAGAAGTCGGAGCACCTTTCTAAGCTTCTTAAGAAGCACAAAATTTCCCACAACGTCCTCAATGCCCGATACCACGAACAGGAAGCCAATATCGTCGCCCAGGCTGGCAAGCCTAGCGCCGTCACCATCGCCACCAACATGGCAGGACGCGGCACCGATATCCAGCTAGGTGGCAATCTGGATATGCTGATCGCCCAGGAGCTTGGTGATATGGAAGACGACACGAGGCGGAATGAAAAACTGACCGTCCTGAAAGAAAAAATCAAAGCGGGGAAACAGACCGCCCTTAAAGCCGGCGGGTTGTTCATAATTGGCACCGAACGGCACGAATCACGGCGCATCGACAATCAGCTCCGCGGCCGCTCCGGACGTCAGGGCGATTCTGGCTCTTCCCGCTTCTTCCTTTCACTAGAAGACGATCTCATGCGTATTTTCGGCTCCGACAGACTCGACAACATGTTGCAAAAGCTGGGCATCGAGGAAGACGAGGCTATCGTCCATCCCTGGGTAAACAAGGCGCTGGAAAAGGCCCAGGAAAAGGTGGAGGCACGCAATTTCGACATCCGCAAGAACCTGCTTAAGTTCGACGACGTGATGAACGATCAACGTAAGGTGATCTACGAACAGCGCAAGGAAATCATGACCACTGAGGATGTTTCGGAGACTATCACCGACATGCGTAATGACGTGATCTCCGACATGGTGGCCCACTGCATTCCAAAAAACTCCTACACGGAACAGTGGGAGACCAACGCCCTGCACGAAGAAGCTCTGCGTTTACTCGGAGTGGACCTACCCATTGAGGACTGGGCCAAAGAAGAAGGCATCGACTATGAGGAAATCCACACCCGTATCCTCGACGCCGGAAAGCGGAAAATGGCGGAAAAGACCGTCAATTTTGGGCAAGAAATGATGCGCATGGCAGAAAAAAACCTATTATTGCAGCTTCTCGATCAGAGTTGGAAAGACCATCTCTTGTCCTTGGACCACCTGCGGCATGGGATAGGTCTGCGCGCTTATGCCCAACGCGACCCTTTGAATGAGTATAAATATGAAGCCTTCAACCTATTTGAAAAAATGCTGGTGCGCTTACGGGAAACTATCACCGGGGTGCTTTCCCATCTCGACATCCGTGTCGGTGATCCCGAGAACAGCGTACCTTTGCGTGCCCATCAAGAAATGCATCAAAATATCGAAGGTGATATCCAGCCCGGTGAAGAACCGGGACTGCAACCGCGTCCCAGCACCGTGCTGAAACGGGCAGCTGAAGCAGAAATCGACCGCAATGATCCCGTCACCTGGGGCAAAATTCCCCGCAATACACCCTGTCCTTGCGGCAGCGAAAAAAAATATAAACACTGCCACGGCCGCACATAAAGCAGCCTCTACGGACAGAACCGGTTATTCCCCTTCCACGGCACCCATGGCCAGAAATTTCTCTTGGCGGCGGTGGCGCAACGAGGTGGGGTCCATTCCCACAAGCTCCTTCAGCGCTCCTTCCACCGCATCACCGAGGGCGGTAATAGCGGGGCCAGGAAAGCGGTGGGCAGCCCCTACGGGTTCGGGCACCACAGCATCCACTACACCGAACTTCAGAAGGTCCTGGGCTGTAAGCTTCATGGCTTCGGCGGCGTCCCGGGCCTGATCACCGTTGCGCCACAGGATCGAAGCACAGCCTTCCGGTGAAATCACCGAATAGATGGCGTTTTCAAGCATGAGCACCCTATTGGCGGTGGCCAGGGCAATAGCCCCGCCTGAACCGCCCTCGCCGATTACGGCGCTGATAAGCGGTACCTTGAGCGCGAGACAGGTTTCTATGGAAGCGGCGATGGCCTCTGCTTGGCCACGCTCCTCAGCGCCGACACCGGGATAAGCGCCAGGTGTATCCACCAGAGTCAGAACCGGCAGGCCGAAATGGTCGGCCATTTTCATCAGTCGGATAGCTTTGCGGTAGCCTTCGGGACGGGCCATACCAAAGTTATGTTGCATACGTGTATTGGTATCCACACCCTTTTCGTGGCCAATAATCATGGCCGTGTGGCCACGGAACCGGCCCAGTCCACCAATGATAGCTTGGTCGTCGGCGAAGGCACGATCTCCAGCTAGGGGCGTAAAGTCCTCAACTAGACCCTCGATATAGTCGGTGAAATGGGGCCGATCTGGATGACGTGCCACTTGTACTTTCTGCCAGGACGTGAGTTTTGAATAGATCTGCTTGAGGATCTTGTCAGACTTAGCCTGGAGCCTAGTAATTTCATCGGTGATGTTCACAGCGTCGTCTTCACTGAGATGACGCAGGTTTTCAATCTTAGCCTCTAGTTCGGAAAGCGGTTTTTCAAAATCTAGAAAATTATGCATTGTGTGCTTCCTGAAGTAGAATCAATAGCATAACGGTGATTGCTGTGATGGTGGGGAAAAAGGCGGTAGAATCCCCCGACGCCACCTCATAGAAAATCGCTATGGGGGGGCTTAAGTGCCAACGATCTGTTTCGCCTTTTCGACCATAACTTCCGCCTGCTTGATAGAGGCGATATCGATAAGCCGACCATCAAGGGTTACTGCGCCCTTGCCGGCCTTTGTGGCCTCAGCCATAGCGTCAAGGATGCGCTTGGCTTTAGTGACTTCTTCCTCGGTGGGGCTGAAGACCGAATTAGCAAGTTCAATCTGGCTGGGGTGAATAGCCCATTTGCCCTCGCAGCCTAGCGTCGCGGAACGGTTAGCTTGGGCAGTATAGCCGTCGGCATCGCCGAAATCGCCGAAGGGGCCGTCAATTGGCCGTAAGCCGTTGGCGCGAGCGGCAACCACCATACGTGCCACCGCGTAATGCCACATGTCACCCCAATGGATGTCTCGGTTGCCATCGTCATCAGGATCAGTGAGGACGTGATAGTTGGGGTGGGGGCCACCGATAACGGTGGTCTTGGCCTTGGTGGAGGCGGCATAGTCGGCGACGCCGAAATGCAGGGATTCAAGCCGTTTGCTGGCGGCGGAAATCTCGTTCACGTTCTGCATCCCCAGCGCGGTCTCGATAATGAGCTCAAAACCAATGCGCTTTTTTGCACCTACAGCATCTTCCACCTGGGTCACAAGCATATCCACAGCATAAACATCTGAGACCGTGCCAATCTTTGGAATCATGATGAGGTCGAGCTTGTCGGTAGCCTGTTCGATAAGGTCCACCACGTCGCGATACATGTAATGGGTATCGAGGCCGTTGATGCGCACCGACAGGGTTTTGCCCTTCCAGTCTATATCGTTGAGAGCTTCGATGATGTTCTTGCGCGCCTGTTCCTTTTCATCGGGCGCAACGGCATCTTCCAGGTCCAGGAAAATCACATCCACATCGGATAACGCCGCTTTTTCAAATAAGTCGGGATTACTACCCGGCACGGCTAGTTCACTGCGGTTTAGACGCGCAGGTGCTTGCTCAATAATATGAAAGCTCATTCTTGCCTCATTAGCGAAAGGATGGCTGGGTGAAACGGTTTTTCAGGAAAAAGGGGCCTAAAAGGAAGGGGAACATGATTGAACGACCTACAAAAGTCAACGAGAGGACGATTTTTTGGCCTTGTCATCATAGAACTCCGATAGCGGGTGATGCTCTTCAACCAAGGATTTAAGGCGCTTGTCCTGAACATAGGTGTAAATTTGGGTGGTGGTGATATCGGCGTGTCCCAGCATTTTTTGAACACTGCGCAAATCGGCGTCATGATTGAGAAGGTGGGTTGCAAAGGCATGTCGAAGTATATGGGGATATACCCGGCTTGCGTCCATATTCGCATCCATCACCAACTGTTTTAATATCTGGGCAAAACGTTGGCGGGTGAGCTGGCCGCTAGCTGAACGGGAGGGAAAGAGCCAGGGAGAGGACGAGGCTGAACCTTCGCCTTTACCCCCCGGCAAGAAGGTATCCCGCACCATAAGATAGTCGGCCAGAGCCTCGCCTGCGGGATCACTCAGGGGAACCATGCGCTCCCGATCACCCTTGCCACGCACGAGAAGAAGAGAAAGATCCCGTTCCGGTGCCGACAGGGGAAGCCCCACCAGTTCCGAAACGCGCAGGCCGGTAGCGTAGAGAATCTCAAGAAGGGCAATAAGGCGGATATCCCTGGCAACGCCACCAGCCAGCTTGGCTAGCTGTTTCTGCAGCTTTTTGCGGTCATAATCAGAGGAAGTTTTCTCGATCTGCTGACGGATATGGCCATAACGGGCCTTGCCTTCCGTGACATGTCGGTGGGCAAGATCGAGAAGTTTTTCCACTTCTTCCTCGCTCAACACTTTCGGTAGAACCCGCCCCTGGCGGGGACTATCCACCGCGGAACTAAGGTCGTCCTGTAGAACGGGATTATCTTGGCGATGGCCCTGGCTAAAGAGAAACCAGAAGAACTGTCGTATTGCAGAAAGGCGGCGAGCGGTGGTGCGTGGCGCCATGCCGAGATCCACCTGTTTTGCAAGATAATCCCGTATAGCCTGCGTATCGGCAGATTCTAAAGTTTCCCCTCGAGCTTTCAGAAACTCTTCGAACTGGGTCAGGTCGTTGGAATAAGCATCAAGTGTATTACTTGAAAGCCCTCTTTCAGCTACCAGCATTTCGAGGAAAGATTCCACATGGCGGGAGACGAGCGTTTTTTTCTTGGGGGATTTCCTGGCGATAAGTTTCTTCTCGGAAGCCTTTTTTTTAGGATTAGTGGCATCGAATCGTCTGTCCATGACACTGCTCGCGTTATCCGCCTCAGAGCCCAGCGGCAATGGCGGCTTCCAGGGCCAGGTCACGGGCCTCTTTATCGAGCCCTACTAGACGCAGGTGGCTAATAATCTCGTTCAAAGTGATAGGATGAACCAAGCTCAGGTCACCGCTCCCGAGAGCAACCAGAGAAAAAAGAATGGTTTCCCCCAGACGCAGTTCCTCCGCAGCCATCCGGAGACCATACCACAGAACAGGGGACGGCAGGGACAGATCGGGAAGCGAGACACTTTTCTGTGCCTCCTCCTTTTCGCCAAGAGCCTTTTGGAAACGGTCTTCCCAAACAGAAATGTCTACCGGCTTTCCCACAGAATCGAGGAGGCCTAGAAGCATATCTCCACGGTATCTCGCCACCGATTCTGCATTCTTGATCCCGGCCGAGGGGTCGTCGCCATCTTCATCAGACGACATTAAAACTACTACGCCTTGTTTCACCCAGGCCTTGGTCATAGCTCCATCTAGAGGGGTGGGTTCATCAGGATTGGAGAGCTGGATCAAAGGCCATAAGCGCGCCGTTACTTGCCTCGCCTCTGGAAGGCCAGGAGCTTCTCGTTCTGCCAAGTCGTACCAATCCATAGCCTGTTCCAAGGCCCCGGTGAAAATTAGGACCCGTCCTGCCTCCTCTGCGAACCATATGAGTTCGGCAGCGGGGGCTATGTCGATCAGAATCGGAGAAATGACACGTGCCGCAGTCTCGTAGAGATCTCCATTCCTTGCCGATTCCAGAAAGGTCAGAAGCACCTCGGCACGGGCAGTCGGCACATCCTGAACCTTAGCCGTGCGCAACAGCAATGCCCGGCCCCGGGGCCCGTCAATGGCTTCGGCCGTGGTCAGGGCGGATTCCAGTTCTTCGGAGGTAAATTCAATGCTGGCGTAAATCTGGCGCAGAGATTCCGTGGACAGGACGCCCGCCGATTCGGCCTTCTCGGCCGCGGTAAGACGGATTTCCGGGTCGGCATTGGGACTGATGGCAATAGCGGCCAAAAGGGCCGGATTTTGTGTTTGTGTGACATCACCGGGCAATCTCAGATTTCCCGCCCGCGCTATGGCCAATTGCAGGGCCGTGGGATAGGAAAGACTGTTGATCTCCCCTTCCCATTCCCCGAGAAGGGAACCGACGAGTCTGAAAAATACCGAGTCCGCATCCATCCCCTGTTCCCGCATCAGGTTGACACCCAAGGCCGCACGGGCATTTTCGCCATTTAGTACCTGGCAAAAAATCAGGCCTTTCTGCCAGAAGGAATCCTGTGATTTACGTACGGCCACCATGATATGGGGACAGGCCTCGGCGCTGTCATTGACAAGAAACAGATTGTTCACCTGGGCCCTGAGAAGAGCTTCGTCATCAAGATGTACTGGCGCCACCCCGAGTAATGATTCAACGGCTTCCGTGTCGCCCATGGCCATAAGGCGAGCAATGCGAAGAGCCATGAGACTCACCCCTTCAGACACCCCATACGGCGCTGTAGCATTCGACAACAGGAGGCGCCGCATAAGATCCCGCATGGTCCGGGAATGAGTCGTGACGGGAAGTTTCGGCAATAACCATTCGACGGTTTGACGATTGCTTCCACTCCACATTTCTGTGCCGAACCCGCCCTGTTCCACATCCCAAATACCTACGGAATCAGGATCAATGGTCTGAAGCATGTCTGTTTCGATATGGGCTCCTGATTCCACGTCGGTGACAGAAGCAGGTTCCGTTCTCTTCGGAAGCGGCAAACCCGCCCCTCCCGCAGGCTTTTCTCCATCCGAGGATGGTGTAAGTACTACCGGTGGCCGCGACTGAGGCGAAAAGACTGGATCGGACCGCGCCTCACGAGCGGCGACAAATCCTGTATACGACATGGAGAACACAAGAGAACTAGCCACCAGAAGCCTGATGGCGGAGAAAGCATCTCCGTTTTTCCATGAAGCATCAGCGTGGAAATTTTTCATCTGGAATCACTTTTTCGACTGGCGCGGAGGGTGCGGGAATGTTCCATGTGCTCAGAAAAGCAACACCAGCGATGAAGCCAGCAAATAACATAATAATCAATAAACGGGTAATGTTTCGCATAGTTTCAAATGTAGCCGGGTAATGATTGCAGAGAAAATAAGCCCTTCCTTCTTCCGCTTGTCCGACAAAGGAGAACTGGTGCCACATGCAATTGTGTGTGATAAGCTTCGAGTGTGGCGATAATGCGGCAAGTTGAGGAGGACATCTACAGTGTTTTTTCAGCTCGTCGCCCTGTTTCTTCATAGTCCCGGCTGTAGTTTGACCGGGCGCCGGCAGACCGAACGCTTACCCGTAGATGACCCCGCCAAAACCTATTCTCTCGCTCAACAAAACTATTGTGCTTACTGGAATGATGGGCGCGGGGAAAACATGTATCGGACGAAGACTCGCTGAAAAGCTTGGTCTCCCCTTCGTCGATGCCGACGTCCAAATCACTGAGGCGGCGGGTTGCGGCATCTCCGAAATTTTTAAGCGTCATGGAGAAGAGGCCTTCCGGGATGGCGAACGTCGCGTGATCTCCCGCCTTCTCGGTGAACCCATCCATGTGCTTTCCATTGGTGGCGGCGCCTCCATGGACCCCAAAACACGCGCGCTGATTGCCGAACAATCGGTTTCGGTATGGCTACGTGCTGATATCGAGCTGTTACTGAGCCGGGTTCTCCGGCACGACACTCGCCCCTTGCTGGGAAAGGGGGACCCTCGCGAGATTTTAGAAAAACTAATTGAAGAACGTTATCCGGTTTATGCTCAGGCTGATGTCATTGTTGATTCCGTCGATGCACCACCCGAAATTACCGTGGAAAAAACATGTAAGGCCCTAGCGGCATATTTAAACGATAATCCATCTTCATCCTGAAAGGCATCATGAGCTACATAAATCGAGTTCCGGTCGAGCTAGGAAAACGCAGTTACGACATTCTTGTAGGCATTGGTCTTCTGCAACAAGCTGGGGAAGAGCTATTGCCGATCCTCAGACAGCCGAGGGTTGCCATCATCACGGACGACAACGTTGCTCCTCTCTACCTTGAAACACTGGAGACATCCCTCTCCGCTGCCGGGATCAACCATTCACACACCATTCTGCCCCATGGCGAACAAACTAAAGACTTCACCTGTCTGCAGCGGCTTGTGGAACAGCTTCTTAAAAACAAGATGGAACGCGGGACTGCACTAATCGCCCTTGGTGGCGGCGTTATCGGCGATATCACAGGATTTGCCGCAAGCATCGTTCTGCGTGGCATTGATTTCATTCAGGTACCTACCACGCTACTTTCTCAAGTTGACAGTTCCGTGGGGGGAAAGACGGGGATCAACTCCCCCCATGGAAAGAATCTCATCGGGAGCTTTTACCAGCCCCGTCTGGTTCTCGCTGATATAGGTACCTTGGACACACTTCCGCAGCGGGAACTCCTCGCAGGCTATGCCGAAACGGTGAAATACGGGTTAATCAATGATTCCGACTTTTTTGCCTGGCTCGAAGAACAGGGCCCAGCCCTATGCAAAGGCGACCAAGCCTTGCGCCAAGAAGTCGTTGTTAGGAGTTGCCGAGCGAAAGCGGTTATTGTTGCCACCGATGAAAGGGAAGTCGGTGCACGGGCTCTTCTCAATCTCGGTCATACCTTCGCCCACGCCCTGGAGGCCGAAACCGGATACGGTGATTCCCTCATTCACGGCGAAGCGGTGGCAATTGGCATTAAGCTTGCCTTCGACCTTTCGTCGCACCTTAAACTATGCCCGAAACAGGAATGTGAACGCGTGGCCCATCATTTCGAAACGGTGGGGCTTCCCACAAAGCTAAGGGAAATTGCTGGACCGGATTGGACACCGCAGACGTTGGTAAACCACATGACGCGAGATAAAAAGGTCCGAAACGAAAAAATTACTTTTGTCCTTACGAATGGCATTGGTAAGGCCTTCCTGACTTCCGACGTCAGTATGGATGCGCTTGAAAGCACCTTGCAGGACGCTCTTTCCCAGTGAGAGCGCCTGTGTTCCAGATACCCGCGGTCAGGCCAGGAACCGTCGCCACCAGCCTGCTGAATACGTAAGGTCCAAATCATGGATACGGAAATCTGGATCACAATCGGCGCGATTTTTCTTCTGCTTCTACTTTCGGCTTTCTTTTCAGGATCCGAAACGGCGCTGACGGCGGTATCACGGCCGCGCATGCACCATCTCTTGAAGACGGGCAACAAACGAGCGGGAACCATCCAGAAACTTCACGCACGCATGGAGCGTCTGATCGGCACCATCCTGTTGGCAAACAATCTTGTTAACATTCTGGCGTCGGCCTTAGCTACAAGCCTGCTGATCGGTTTTTTCGGCGACACCGGTGTTGCCTACGCTACCCTTGTCATGACGGTCCTAGTCTTGATTTTCGCTGAGGTCTTGCCCAAGACTTACGCCATCAACAACGCGGATCGCACCGCCCTTGCCGTAGCTCCGGTAGTGCGCCTCCTAGTGTCAGTGTTATCCCCCATTTCCGATATCGTACAGGTGGTGGTGCGAACCACTTTGCGTATGTTTGGGGTAAGTACTAAAAGCAATATTGGCTCCATCACCGACGATGAACTACGAGGCGCTATCGACCTTCACGCAGAAAGCAGCGCCACCGACAATCAGGAGCGCGCCATGTTGCGTAGCATCCTTGACCTCGACCACGTGGAAATTGGGGAAATTATGATCCATCGCAAGGATATCTTCACGGTAGATGCTGATCTTCCCTCAGCCACCATCCTCGAACAGATCGTCGCCAGCCCCTATACCCGCATTCCCATGTGGAGTAAGGAGCCCGATAATATTATTGGTGTCTTGCACGCCAAGACACTGCTTTCCGCCGTCAAACCTTCAGCTACGGCAAAGGAGGGGCTGAACATGGCTAACCTTGCAGCAAAACCATGGTTCGTTCCCGAATCTACCACCTTGTTGCAACAGCTGCATGTTTTCCGGAAGAAACGGGAACATTTCGCGCTTGTGGTGGACGAATACGGTGCCCTGATGGGTATTGTGACTTTAGAGGATATCCTTGAAGAAATCGTCGGGGACATCACCGATGAGTTTGACGTAAATGTTCCCGGCGTGCGCCACCAGGATGACGGTTCTTTCATTATCAATGGTGGTGTGACCATTCGTGATCTAAACAGGCAATTCGACTGGCACCTGCCTGACGATGAGGCGGCAACTCTGGCCGGTCTGGTCCTTCATGAATCCCGTCGCATTCCAAATATAGGCCAGGTTTTTAATTTTTATGACTTTAGGTTTGAGATTCTGCGCCGCAAGAAAAACCAGGTTACCTCTATCCGTCTTTCGCCTCCCAGAGAGAAAAAGGTCGAACCCGTACCATGAAAAACCTGCTCCTATTTAGACGTGACAAACCCTGTAGAACCATAGCACTTGACCAATGTCGTCTGCGACTGCGAGAGTTAACAATCCTATACCATGATTACAGAACATGAGAATAAGGGGAGGAGAGAGGCGACATGCCGATGAAAATTATTCCTGATGTCGTCAATAATCAGAAAATTCAATGTGTTACGGGCTCCACAACCGTACAAGAAGCAGCCAAGATCTTAGCCAAATATCATATTGGCGCCCTTCTTGTGACCAAACGTAACAGACTGGAAGGTATTTTTACGGAGCGCGATCTTTCCGCAAGAATCGTGGCCCAAGGAAAGGACCCAGAAAAGACCAAAGTATTCGAGGTCATGACGGAGAATCCTGAAACCGTTGGTCCGGATGACCTGGCTATAAGCGTGCTTCAGAAAATGTGTAACAGGGGTTTCCGCCATCTTCCTGTAGTGGACAAGGACAAGATCGTCGGGATGGTTTCGGTGCGCGACCTTTATGCCTCTGCCAAATCCCAGCTTGAAGACGACCTAAAGGATCGCGACGCCTTTATCTTCGGGGCGGGATACGGCGGTTAGCAATAGCATCTTTACGGTAGAAATACGGGGGGATGGACCCCGAATTTATTAACCTAGCTTGCTTCGGAAGCCCCAGTTTTCAAAGCTGATGCGTGAACCGGCCCAACCAATTCCTCAACGAGAAGACCGTGGATCATTCGTTGCCGGTCCAGGCGGAAAAATCAGAAAAAGCCCCGGAAACAATTTTAATCCGGAAACGGCTTTCCCAATCTGCCAAGGCCCCAACGCGGCTAGCATGACTGGTAGATTCATTCGCATTCACCAAGTGCCGCGGCTCCAATGAATGTGTCAGTTTTTCCTTAATGATATCTATAACACCCACGATTTCTCATACATCTGCATACCAGGACATGCTTGTAAGAATCAGCACAACAACCCATAATTTGGGTATGAGAGACCGCAGGTCCATACCCCTTGATCCATTGCCTTGGGAAAAGGAGGGAAAGTTACGCCTGTGTGACTATAATGGATGCACCGGAGAGGGGCTTTACGAAGCACCTTACGCCCCTGATAACCTAGGAACCAAATACTGGCTATGCCTTGATCATGTGCGCTCCTATAACAAGGCATGGAATTTCTTTGCCCACATGTCTCCAGCGGAAATCGAAGCCTATAACCGGAGCGATACGGTGGGGTGGCGACCTAGCTGGCCAATGGGTGAGCGAATGGTGCATATGCAGGCCGCCTGGTCTCGTTTTACTAATTCCTTCGCTCCTGATCCGGCATCGCCAGAAAACAGGAACAGTAGCACCCATTTTAATGTCCACCGGACGGACATCGCACAAGCCAAAGCGCTAGACCTGTTTGGCATACAATCACCATTTACCCTGGCGCGGCTTAAAACCCGTTATAAGGAGTTGGTCAAACGTTACCACCCTGACGCCAATGGTGGAGACAAGGAATCCGAGGAACATCTCAAACAGGTCAATGAAGCCTACGGCGTGCTCAAAACCTCCATTGCCACCCCTAACCAACCATATGCCACCTAAGGGAACTGACACGCCCCCCACTAATATATAAAAACTGGATAGTTGACTTTATGACCACGGCACAACTCGATAACGACGCCTCGCAACCAAACCTTCCGGACATCTCCGTTTCGGTCCATCAGGTTTTTGGTATCGATTCGGATATTGTCTGTCCGGCCTTCAGCAAACCCAGTGAACTAGTCCCCGAGATTGATGAGGCCTATTGCTTCAACTCTGAAACTACGTTGGCTATCCTTTCCGGGTTTGCCTTCAACCGGCGGGTCATAATTCAGGGCTATCACGGCACCGGGAAATCCACTCATATCGAACAGGTGGCAGCGCGGCTTAACTGGCCTTGTTTCCGGGTCAATCTCGACAGCCATATCAGCCGTATCGACCTCATCGGTAAGGACGCTATTGTGTTGCGTGACGGCAAGCAGGTGACGGAATTCCGTGAAGGGATTCTACCGTGGTCTTTGCAGCACCCCACGGCCCTAGTTTTCGATGAATATGACGCCGGGCGGCCAGATGTGATGTTTGTCATCCAAAGAATCCTAGAGGCTGATGGCAAGTTTACCCTTCTCGACCAGAACAGGGTGATTCACCCCCATCCTGCTTTTCGTCTTTTTTCCACCACGAATACTGTAGGTCTGGGCGATACCACCGGCCTCTATCACGGCACCCAGCAAATCAATCAGGGTCAAATGGACCGCTGGAACATCGTAGCCACCCTGAACTACCTACCCCATGACGAAGAGACGAATATCGTCCTCGCTAAGGCACCAGAATACAACAACAAGAAGGGACGGAAGACGGTGGAATCCATGGTCCATATCGCCGCCATGACCCGCGATGGATTTATAGCTGGTGATATCTCCACCGTCATGTCGCCACGAACGGTGATTACTTGGGCCGAAAACGCTAAAATCCTTAGCGACGATCTTCCCCTTTCCTTCCGTCTCACCTTCCTCAACAAATGCGACGAGATGGAGCGTGCCACTATTGCCGAGTACTATCAGCGATGTTTCGATGAAGAACTTCCCGAATCGGCGTTGATCACAGACGACATCTGATACCCGCTCATTGCCATCAAATGGTCACGGAAAATTACAGCCCCCCGGAATCCGGAAAAGAACAGATTGAACTCTTCAAACGAGCAACGGCGGCCGTCGTTCGCGCCATAAGCGGAAAGATCAGAACGAATGTAACCTTCGGTTCTTCCGACCAAGAACTCCCTCCGCACCTAGAAAACGAAGCGCCTACCGCAGGAACCGGTTCTGCCGCTCAACTTCCGGCGCCACCATCTGACTTGCGCCCCACCACGGCGGCGCCCCTTCGGGGCAAGGCCGACGCCATCGCGCTGACCTTACGCTATCACGATGAACACGTACACAGGCGCTATCGTCCGCAAGGAGAAAACGCGTGCGCGGTGTTCGACGCCGTGGAAGAAGTGCGGATAGAGGCCCTTGGCAGGCGACGTTTGCCGGGAGTGGCCACCAATCTTGACGCTGTCCTAGAAGAGCGCTGTCAAAATTTTGCAGCCTGTCAATCCATTGAAGACGTACCGCTAGCCGAGGCCATCCGTTTGATGGCTCAGCAAACCGTGACGGGGGAAAAGATCCCGTCATCTGGGGAGCATATGATGGAGCTTTGGCACACCCGTGTGGATTCGAAGGTGAAAAAAGATCTAAAAACCTTGTGCACATATATTGAAGATCAGAGGAAATATTCCGAGGCCGCTAGACGGTTAATCGCCAATCTCGACCTTGCCGAAGAATTGGGTGAACTGGAACCCTACCCAGAAGAAAAAACCCCTGAAGGAGAAAATAACGGGCAGAACCAACCTCGAGGCGAAGGTCAGATGGAAGCCGAATTCAATGCTGCCGAAATAGACTCTATGGAGATCGGCGAGGAGGCCGGAGACGGTATTGCCTCGGAATTTGATGAATCCCTTCCACCCATGGGGCAGGAACAGCCCTCCGCTGCAAAACGCCCCGTTGGGCCAGGCGACAATCTGGGTAATTTCGACGCCTCCACCTATACCGCTTTCACAACCGAATTCGATGAAATTATATCGGCCGAGTCGCTATGCACGGAAGAGGAAATGTCGCGGCTGCGCCTTAATCTCGACGACCAGATTGCTCACCTTCAGAACATTATCGGCCGTCTCGCCAACCGCCTACAACGCCGGCTTTTGGCAAAGCAGTCTCGGGACTGGGAATTCGATATCGACGATGGACTGCTGGATTCGTCACGTCTGGCACGAATTGTCGCTAACCCCCTACACTCCCCTTCCTACAAGGTGGAGAAAGAAACGGATTTCCGCGATACTGTAGTCACGCTTCTCATTGATAATTCCGGCTCCATGCGGGGCCGACCCATTGCCGTGGCGGCCATAAGCGCCGATATCTTTGCCCGCACTCTGGAACGATGCGGGATCAAGGTGGAAATCCTAGGCTTCACCACCAAGGCTTGGAAAGGTGGGGAGGCCCGTGAAAAGTGGGTCGAAGCCAGTAAACCTCCGTCTCCCGGCCGTCTCAACGATTTGCGGCATATTGTCTACAAGGCAGCCGATGCGCCATGGCGCAGATCACGCAAGAATTTGGGGTTGATGCTGAGAGAAGGAATCCTCAAGGAGAATATCGACGGTGAAGCACTCCTCTGGGCACATCAAAGGCTTCTTGCCCGCTCCGAGCAACGCCGTATTCTGATGGTCATCTCCGACGGTGCGCCAGTGGATGATTCAACCCTCTCAGTAAATCCCGGAAACCTTCTCGAACGCCACCTGCGGGACGTGATCGAGTGGATCGAGATATATTCGCCGGTGGAACTGGTCGCCATCGGGATCGGCCATGACGTGACCCAGTATTACAAAAGAGCCGTCACCATTGTTGACGCTGAACAGCTCGGCGGGACTATGCTGGGAAAAATTGCGGAACTTTTCGACGATCAGCCCTCGCTGGCCTCACCTAGACTAGGACCACAACGCGGAAGGCGCCCTCTGCATTAGCTGGAGTAGTAATCGCGACCTGCCGGGTGCAAAAACCCCGTAGAGTCCTGCAAGCCCGGGAACGCTCCCACTCATAAAAAGCCGCTAAGCCGCGGTTTTAGCTAGTGCCTTCTTGATACGCTTCTTGACGCGTCGCATGTTGTCGGAAAGTTGGACGTCTTTCGCCGCGACGAGGAACACATCAAACCCACCTTTATGCTCGATGGTGCGAAGGGCTTGGCTGCTGATCCGTAGGCGCACCATCTTCCCCAGAGCCTCAGAAAAGAGTGAAGTTACCTGGAGATTAGGCAGAAAGCGACGGCGAGTCTTGTTGTGGGCGTGACTGACATTATTGCCGGTCATGACACTTTTCCCCGTCACTTCACAACACCTGGTCATGCTTGATCCTCACAAGATAAAACGACGAAACGACCGAAATTAGGCAAAGACGATGGCGCTCTTCGCCAGTATCCAGACCGGAGCCGTGGCTTTTAGGCCACCTATAGCTTAACGTCAAGTCGAAAGCAGGATTTTTAGCCTTCCGGAAAAATACCGAGACTTTCCGGCCTTCTACTCCACCTCCCAACTAAACGCCATGATAGCGCCGTTGGGAAAATGCCCGATAGTACGGCAAAACCTAGCTAGACGGACGGGGTCCGGCGTCTCCCCCCTGGCGAGGCCGATTTCTTCCCCATGCAGGCCGTCCGTCACTAGTAGAGAATCAATCCCGGCGTTTTCGGCGCCGGCAATGTCGGTACGCAGGGAATCGCCCACCGCTAGAATACGGGTGTGATCGGCAATGCCGAGGCAACGGAAGCAACTTTCATATATGTCCCTATTCGGCTTGCCGTGGTAACACACCTCACCACCCAGTTCTTCGTAGCGGCTGGCTAGTGCTCCGGCGCAGATCATGCGCACCCCCGCGCGCACTACCTCCAAGTCCGGGTTGGAACAGATCATAGGCACCTTATGGCGCACCCCTTCAGAAAGAACATCCTCGTAATCGGCCACCGTTGCGCCGTCATCCCATGGCCCGGTGTTGAGGATGAAGCTAGCCTCCGCGAGCGTACGCACCTCCTGCAGCAAGAGGCCCTCGAGCATGTTCATGTCGCGCTCCGGCCCAATATGGAAACAGCGCCTCCCCAACGACGCATACCAAGGGTCGTCTCTGGCAATGAGGTGGTCATAGGCCTCTTGGCCCGAAGATATGATGCCATCGTAAAGCTTACTGGGTACACCGAATTCCTCTAGTTGCTCCACTATCACATGGGAACGGCGTGGAGCGTTGGAGAGAAGGACAATTCGCTTTCTCGCCTCACGCAGACAGGACAAGCAGTCGATTACGCCAGGAAAGACGGCGTGGCCATCGTGAATGACCCCCCACAGGTCGAGAATATATCCCTCGTAATCCGCGACCAGTTCCCTCATGCTGGAGTATATAACAAGAGGCTCCTTACCGGTCGGGGGTGTGGTAGGGGAGACGGTCATAGCGTCACCCTGTGCCACGAGAACCCCCTCATCGCTCGTCCGCTCCCACAGCTTCGGCCACAGAGGAAAACCCGTCCTCACGTAGCAGCTGGGCCAAATCCTCACTGATCCGAGCGATCAATGCCGGGCCATAGTAGGAAAAGGCTGTGTAGAGCTGGACCAGAGAGGCCCCAGCCCTGATCTTGCGGTAGGCATCGCGGCCGCTACCCACCCCGCCCACGCCCACAAGGGGAAGCCTGCCTTTGGTCAGGCGGTAGAAATCGCGCAGCACCTTGGTTGAAAGATCGAATAGGGGGCGCCCCGACAAACCGCCTACTTCGTCCCGGTGGCGGCCCTGCAGAGTATGAGGCCGGGATACGGTGGTGTTACTGATAATCAGGCCGTCTATACCAGACTCCTGTTTTGCTGAACTCCCCGACACTGAATCCATAACTACCCCGGCAATGGCCTCGCGCTCTTGTGGAACCAGATCCGGAGCTAACTTCAGCAATAATGGCGTCCTCCGCCTGCCACCGGCACATGCCGTATCCCGTGACACGATCACTTGTTCGAGCAACTCTCTTAGACGTTCCCCGGCTTGAAGGTCACGTAGACCCGGCGTGTTGGGCGAGGAAACGTTGATCACCAGATAGTTCGCCAGCGGCGCGCAGCAGGAAACCCCAGCGGCATAATCGATGGCTGCGTCAGTAGTGGGGTGGTTACAGCCAATATTAACGCCGACGATCCCTCTGCCGTCCGGCGTGCCGCGAAAAGCCTCAAGCCTTGCCGCAAAGACATCTAAGCCCTGATTGTTGAAGCCAAAACGGTTGATCACTGCCCCATCAGCGGCAAGGCGGAACATGCGGGGTTTGGGGTTACCCGGCTGGGGAAGTGGTGTCACCGTGCCCACCTCCACAAAACCGAAACCCATTTTCAACAAAGCCTTCAAGGCACGAGCATCCTTGTCAAAACCGGCAGCGAGGCCTAGGGGATGGGGAAAATTCAGTCCCCAGACACGGCTCATTAGAAGTGGGTCGGTCGGCATCATCTCATCTGTCGCGTTGGGAGCCAGCCCGTGACTCAGAGCCCACAGGCTCAACCCGTGGGCGGTCTCCGGCGGCAACAACCGCAATAGAGGACCGATGACATGGAAGGCGTCCATTATCCATCCGCCTCCAGATCTTCGCCGGCCAGCGCCTTTTTGATCAGGGTAACGGTTTCTGAAATCCCATACAGAGCAACGAAGGAGCCCATACGCGGTCCCTGTTCCTGACCAAGCAAAATCTGGTACAATGCTCCGAACCAAGATTTCAGATCGCCAAAGGGGTGGCGCTTCCCCACCTCGTAGATGTGGGTCTGGATGGTTTTGTCATCGGCATCGCAGTCCAACCCCTCCAATTCAGCCACCAGGTCTTCCAGAGCCCGGCGTTCGATGTCGTCTGGCGCCCGGTAACGTTTGGTGGGTTTGACGAAATCGTTGAAATAAGTAATAGCGTGCCCCACCAGCGTATCGAGAATGGAATCGTTTTCCGGATTTGTCTCCGGCGCATAACGGGAAATAAACCCCCATAACACCTTCTTGTCATGGGCATGACAGACCCCGGCCAGATTAAGTAGGGTGCTGAAGCTCAGATGCGCCTTTTCCTGGGGTGGGGTTCCATTGTGGATATGCCAGACGGGGTTTTCGAGATGGGCGGGATCGTCCTCTTCCTTGAACTTTCCCAGAAATGTCAGATATTCGTCCACATTTTTAGGGATAACGTCGAAATAGAGCCGCTTCGCCCTACGCGGCCTGTGATACATAAACAGGGACAGGCTTTCCTGCGGCGCGTATTTCAACCAGTCCTCCACTGTCAGGCCATTCCCTCGGGACTTGGAAATCTTCTCCCCATTCTCGTCCAGGAACAGTTCGTAGGTACAGGATTCCGGAGGATTTACTCCTAGTAACCTGGCGATCTTTCCCGACAGATGGATCGAATCAATCAGGTCTTTACCAGACATCTCGTAGTCCACACCCAGCGCCATCCAGCGCATGGCCCAGTCGGCCTTCCATTGCATCTTGCAGTGGCCGCCTGTGACGGGAGTTTCTATCATCTCCCCCGTTTCCTCATCGCGATAGGTGATGGTTCCGGCATCCACGTCGGTAGCCACCACCGGCGCCTGAAGTATTTTGCCTGTTTTTGCGCATACCGGAAGGAAGGGGCTATAGGTGGTCTGCCGCTCCTTTCCCAGCGTGGGCAGGATAATTTCTCGCACTTCCTCGAAGTGAACCAACATCTTTAGGAGGACATCATCGAAACGGCCGCTTTGGTACCACTCGGTAGCGCTCTGGAATTCATAGTCGAAACCAAGGGGATCGAGAAAAGCTCGCAGCCGCGCATTGTTATGATGCCCGAAGCTCTCATGAGTGCCGAAAGGATCGGGAATCGCCGTCAAGGGTTTGCCTAGATGTTCGGCAACCATGTCGCGATTAGGAACATTGTCGGGCACCTTCCGTAGGCCGTCCATGTCATCAGAAAAGGTATAGAGCCGGGTGGGGATGTCGGAAAGCGTGGCGAAAGCATGGCACACCATGGAGGTGCGCACTACCTCACCAAAGGTGCCAATATGGGGAAGTCCTGACGGTCCGTAGCCAGTCTCGAAAAGTACATATCCTTTCTCTGGGGTTTCACCGTTGGTACGCGAGAGTAGCTTGCGGGCCTCTTCAAAGGGCCAGGCCCGAGCATTGTTGGCAAGTTCACTAATATCCGTCATTGATGATAAGGCCGATCGGTCCTATAGAACGTATAGTTTGGCGCACAGAACCTAGGTGCAAGCCGCATGTGCGTCAATTACCGAAATAATGGATAACTGTAAGCTACCATGCCAGCTAAGCGTCAGATTAAAAAACCCACTTCCAAAATGATCAGAAAGAAGGTGTCCAAATGGGACGCGCGCTTTCTCCGCCTAGCCCGTGAGGTCTCCAAATGGTCGAAGGATCGTTCCACACGTGTTGGTGCCGTCATCGTCCGGGCTGATCGCACCCCCGGCCCCTACGGTTACAACGGGTTTCCACGCTATATCGACGATGAATTGGAAAAGCGTCACACACGCCCCATAAAATATGACTGGACAGAACACGCCGAACGCAATGCCATTTATAATGCCGCCCGCATCGGTATGGCTCTCGGCGGCTGTATTATGTACGTGACCCACCTCCCATGCGCCGACTGCGCCCGTGCCATTATCCAGGTGGGGATTTCCAAGGTGGTGGTTGATGAAGACAGTCATAGTGATTCGGGATTTGCCGATCGATGGGGCCAAGAAGAGAAAATCACTGTGGAAATGCTGAAAGAAGCTGGCGTGAAACTAGCTCTGGTTCGTGTCCCTGCCGAAGACGGGGATGACTGATTCGCATACCGCTACGACAGTCACCCTATATCGTGATCCCCGATTATGAACCAGACGCCTTTCTCATCCCCACTGCATCTCACTCTTCCCTAGGCCGCGGCCCCAGTATTCTCATCCCCCCATAAAAAAGGGCCGCGCGAACGCGGCCCCTTTGTTCTGTGTGATCCTTTTACAAGGACAGGACTTAAAAACCCATACCACCACCCATATCAGGCATGCCGCCACCACCATGAGCGTGGCCACCCACAGCCTCCTTGGGTTCTGGCTTTTCAGCAACCATCGCTTCGGTGGTCAGCAACAGGCCGGCCACGGACGCCGCATCTATCAATGCCGTTCGTACCACCTTCGTGGGATCGATGATACCGGCCCTCACAAGATTGGTATATTTCTCGGCCTGGGCATCAAAGCCAAAGTTGGTATCCTCGCTTTCAAGAAGCTTACCCACAACAATAGCGCCTTCCGCGCCAGCGTTGTCAGCAATCTGCTTAGTGGGGGACCGCAGTGCCTTGCAAACGATGTCAATGCCGACCTGCTGGTCGTGATTTTCTACCTTGTCCTTAACCTTTTTCAAAGCACGGCTGGCATAAAGCAAAGCCGTTCCGCCGCCGGGGACAACACCTTCTTCCACGGCTGCACGAGTGGCGTGCATGGCGTCCTCTACACGATCCTTGCGCTCCTTGACTTCCACTTCTGTTGAGCCGCCAACCTTGATTACGGCAACGCCACCGGCCAGCTTGGCCAGCCGCTCCTGCAGCTTTTCACGGTCATAGTCGGAGGAAGTTTCCTCAATCTGCTGACGGATCTGACCACAGCGGGCTTTAATGCCGGCTTTATCACCAGCGCCAGCCACTATGGTGGTCTCTTCCTTGGTAATGACAACGCGCTTGGCGGAACCCAGCATATCGATAGTCAGATTCTCGAGCTTGATACCGAGATCCTCGCTTACAAGTTGGCCGCCGGTGAGAAGAGCGATGTCTTCCAGCATGGCCTTGCGGCGATCGCCGAAACCAGGGGCCTTAACGGCAGATACTTTGAGACCGCCGCGCAGCTTATTGACCACCAGGGTAGCCAGCGCCTCGCCTTCCACGTCCTCAGAAAGTATGAGGAGCGGACGGCCCGACTGCATGACAGCCTCCAGGATCGGAAGAATCGGTTGAAGACCTGAAAGCTTCGTCTCGTGAAGAAGGACATAAGGATCCTCCAGTTCGCAAATCATCTTCTCTGCATTGGTGATAAAGTAAGGGGAGAGATAGCCACGGTCGAACTGCATACCCTCAACCACTTCGAGTTCGGTGTCACGGGTCTTGGCTTCTTCAACGGTAATAACGCCTTCTTTGCCTACTTTTTCCATGGCGTCGGAGATCATTTTACCGATTTCTTGCTCTCCATTGGCCGAAATGGTGCCCACTTGGGCAATTTTCTCGTAGCCGGTGACTTTCTTGGAACGCGAATGAATGTCCTCGATGACGGCGTCAGTGGCAATATCGATTCCTCGCTTAAGGTCCATGGGATTCATGCCGGCAGCAACCGCCTTGACACCCTCGGTAAAGATAGCCTGGGCAAGAACAGTAGCCGTTGTAGTTCCGTCTCCAGCAAGGTCACTGGTTTTTGATGCCACCTCGCGTAGCATCTGCGCGCCCATGTTTTCAAACTTTTCTCCAAGCTCGATATCCTTGGCCACGGTAACACCGTCCTTGGTAATGCGTGGTGCACCGAATGCCTTGTCGAGGATAACGTTGCGGCCTTTGGGCCCCAAAGTCACCTTCACAGCGTTGGCAATAGTATCAACGCCTTCGAGCATGCTGGCCCGGGCGTCGGAACTGAATTTAACTTCTTTAGCTGCCATGTCTCGGTCACTCCTTATTCGATTACGCCCAGAATGTCTGATTCTTTCATGATCAACAGCTCTTCACCATCAATCTCGACCTCATTCCCCGACCACTTGCCGAACAGAATGCGGTCACCTTTTTTGATGTCCAGGGGATGGACTTTTCCATCCTCGCTGCGGACGCCAGAACCCACAGCGATCACTTTGCCTTCCATGGGTTTCTCCTGGGCCGTATCGGGAATGATGATCCCGCCAGCGGTCTTTTCATTACTTTCCACTCGGTGCACAAGCACCCGGTCGTGAAGCGGTCTGAACTTCATTCAGAGTCTCCGTAAATTAAATGTGAACTTTATACACGCCAAGAAGTGTTAGCAGTCATGGCGCTTGAGTGCCAATCATGTATGCGACGGGTTCGGAGCTGTCAAGTCGGGAACTTAAAAAAAGTAAAAACGGTGGAGACCAGCGCTAGGCCTACTTCCGGAACTAACCACCACCCACGGTAACTCCTTACCGGCAGGAAACGCCCCTCAGGTACGCTCGCCTGTTTGCCCAGACGGTCTTGTCAGCCGGTCTGGGCCGCCTTTTCTTCCTTCCCGGTCTCGTGATGATGGTCGATACCGCCGAGATTCTGGTCGATATACTCCATCAGTTCGGCTACGTTTTCACTCACGGGAAGGAAGGTGGTATCGATGACGCACTCCGGTTCTTCCGGTTCTTCATAGGGCGCTGAAATACCAGAAAACATTTTAATTTCACCCTTTCTCGCCTTTTTATAGAGCCCCTTGGGGTCCCGCCTTTCACAGACCTCAAGTCCGGCTTTGATGTAGATTTCATGGAATTGTTCTGAGCGGATAGCGCGGGCGCGCTGACGATCGGCACGATAAGGGGAAATAAACGCGGCGATGACGATGAAACCGGCATCGGCGAACAGGTTTGCCACTTCGCCCACGCGACGGATGTTTTCAGTGCGGTCCTCAGGGGAAAAACCGAGATCAGCGCACAACCCATGACGCAGGTTGTCCCCATCTATTACATAGACATGATAGCCCTTGAGAAAGAGCTGGCGCTCCAACTCCACGGCAATGGTGCTCTTGCCAGAACCAGATAATCCAGTGAGCCAGAGAATCCCCGGGCGATGGCCGTTACTGGCGCTGCGCGCCGCCGGTGTAATCCGGTGATCCACAGAAAAGATATTAGTGGATTTCACGGTGACGCTCTGGCGCTGGTCGGGATATCCCTCCATGCTGACAATGCCACCACCCACGGCATCATATTTATCCACCAGAACGAACCGTCCCATAACAGGGTTATTTATGAACTCGTCGAGAACCATCATACCCCGCGACCGCAGGACCACCTCGGCCACGGCATTGCGCTCTAACTTGTCGGCCTCGGTAGAAGACAAATCATCAGTGTCAATCACCCGCTCAATAGCTTGGACCACTACATTGTGATGAGACGTAGCCAGCTTCAGCTTGTAGGTCTTGCCCGTAGTGAGTGGCTCCCTTCCTAACCAGAATATCCGCGCCCGGAAGACATTAGTCTCCACGGGTAAGTTTCCAATGTTGCTAGCGACCTGGCCGCGCTCGATGAAAACCTGGTCTTCTAGCGTAATGCCAATGGACTGCCCGGCCGAAGCTGCCAGAACTGGCGCTGGGGAGTTCCATGATTCGATGGAGGCCACACGCACGGTCTTGTTGGTAGGTGAAATAAGCAGAGTGTCCCCGACGCGAAGACGTCCGCTTTCAACACGACCGACGATGATCCGTTTTTTGTCAAATTTGTACACATCCTGCACCGGGAACCGCAAAGGAAGATCCGTCGGTACCACTGGCGCCTCGAAAAGGTCTAGGGCCTGAGCAACGGTGGGGCCTTTGTACCAGTCCATATGCCGGGATTCGTTGACGATCATATCCCCCTCGCGGGAAGACACCGGAATAATATGGGTGGGCGCGATCCCGATTTCGTTGAGATAATCATGAATTTCGGCCTTGATTTCATCGAACCGGCCCTTTGAATATTTCACCAGGTCCATCTTGTTGACGGCCACCGCCACCTGACGCACACCCAGAAGATGCAGCAGGTATCCATGCCTGCGGGATTGTTCGCGCACGCCTTCCTCGGCGTCAATCACAAGAAGCGCGGCCTCCGCGTGGGCGGCGCCGCTCACCATGTTCTTCAGGAATTCTTTATGGCCCGGCGCATCGATGAGAACGTATTTGCGGTGATCGGTGGAAAACCAGATCTGGGACGTATCGATAGTGACCCCCTGATCCCGCTCCGATTTGAGCGCGTCCATAAGGAACGCCCACTCAAAAGGCATGCCGCGGCGGTCACACATGTCCTGGATCGTCTCCACCTTGCCTTCTGGCAGGGAGCCGGTGTCATGGATAAGCCGCCCCACCAAGGTCGACTTTCCATGATCCACATGGCCGACGATGACGATCTTCAGGGGCTTGTTATCCATAATGTCTTCACTCTGCGCCACAGCAGCTTTCCCCTTTGCGGGAGCTTTTCTGGCTTGCGATTTTGTCTTTTTCCTGTCGGCCATTACATATACCCCTCGGCCCGCAGCCGTTCGAAGGCATCTTCGGCTTCCTTGTCTTGAGCACGGCCGGAACGCTCGGAAACACGGGTCGTTTCCAGTTCGGTGATGATATCGTCAAGTGTCGCGGCGTTGCTTTCGATAGGCGCGGTACAGGGCGCGCAGCCCAAGGAACGGTGGCGCTTGCCGTTTTTGGCGAAATACAGGTCAATGACCGGAATATCCTCGCGCTGGATATAGTGCCACACATCGATTTCGGTCCAGTGCAGCAGGGGATGAATCCGCAAATGGGTCCCGGGCGCGAATTCGGTCTTGAACTGGTCCCAGAACTCCGGAGGCTGGTCCCTAAAATCCCACTCTGCGTTCTCGCCACGGGGGCTGAAGACACGCTCCTTTGAGCGCGTCCCCTCTTCATCCCGGCGAATCCCGGCAAAGACGCCGGTAAACCCGTGTTCTGACAACGTGGCCTTAAGCGCCTCGGTCTTCAGAGCGGAACAACAGACCACCTTGCCTTTTTCAGGATCCATTCCGGCTTCCAGTGCTTTTGTATTCTGGCCAACGATAAGATCGAGATTCCATTCCTTGGCCATGTGGTCGCGAAAAGTGATCATTTCAGGAATCTTGTACGAGGTATCCACATGGACCACCGGAAAGGGAACGTGGCCGAGAAAGGCCTTGCGCGCCAGCCACAGCATAACGTTGCTGTCCTTGCCGATGGACCACAGCATGGCCAGTTTGTCGAAGCTCTTAAAAGCCTCACGCAAGATGTAAATGCTCTGGCTTTCCAGAATGTCGAGGTGATTCATTGACCGGATGCCCAGCTTGCGCGGTGGATGCCGCATTCGGTTTTCTCTTCCTCTTCCCAGCGTCCTGCGCGCAGGTCCTCGCCTTCGGCCACCTCACGGGTGCAATGGTAACACCCTACGGACGGATAGCCCCTGGCCACCAAGGGGTGTTGGGGGAGCTTTCTCTCGGAAAAAACGGCCTGGATTTTTTTGTGGCTCCAGTTCACCAGGGGGTTGATCTTGACGAACCCGTCCACCGCTTCAATCGGCTCCAGATTCAGCCTGAGATCGCCGTGATATTGCTTGCGGCCGGTAATCCAAGCATCGAAATCGGTCAATGCGTGCGCCAAGGGCTCCACCTTGCGGATATGGCAGCAGTCGTCGGGATCGCTCTCCCAAAGGTTTCCATTCGGGTCGCTTTCCTGCAATCGCGCTGGGTCGGGGCTGATGGTGCGCACGTCCGTCAGCCCCAGATGATCGGAAAGCAGGGCGAGGTAGTTATAGGTTTCCTCGAACAGCTTTCCCGTATCGAGAAAGATTACCGGCACGGCGAGGTCCACCTGGGCCACGAGGTCAAGAAGCACCGCGGCCTCGGTCCCGAAGGAAGAGGACAGGGCGATACGGCCGGGAAATTCCTTTTCGATCATGGGCGCAAGAAGGTCGAGCCCGTCGAGACCACCATAGGCGCACACCAGCTCCGCTGCTCGTTCCTCGCACAGCCTTTGCCGGCCCTCGGTTTTGACCATGTCCTGGATATTTGCTGAAGTGTTCATCAGACGCCCTTTTGCTGGTTGCGGATCATGTCCATAACCGAACCCGACGAATCCTCCAGCGCCGATGCATCGAATAGCGACTGCTCAAAAGGTTTCTCCACAAGATCAGCGGCGGTGTCGATCCACACGGCCAATGCCTCGCGGAATGAATCCAGGACGCCATTTCCACCTCCATTGGCAGCTGTATTCTCGGCCTCAATGACCTTGTCCAGCGCCGCCAGCACCTGGGGGTTGTCGGCATAGCCGCCACGCACCGTGTGCAGGGTTTCATCATGGGACAGGCCTTCCCTGACATCGCCCTGACGCACCAGCAGACGGCGGGCCGCGTAATAGATGCCTTCATGGCCAAAAATCCTCCCTTCCTCCGACTGCTCGCCGAACAGGGCGCGGTCGAAGCCGATCAGGGCATCATCGGCAAGGTCCATCAACAGATCATCCACAGCAAAGGTAGCGGCGCACTCGCTTTTCGCCGGAGCGGGAGGCTCATAGATCTCTCTCTCGCCCCAGTCGAGATATATGTTTTCGGCGTTGGCGGTTGCCTTCTCCAGCACCGGGGCGAGAACATTCGACAGGCCTTGTTTGCCCAGCCGTTCACTCCATTGGCGGATGCTTTCACCTTCCCTGCGGTTTTCCGCATATTTCCGCATCAGAATATCCAGAGCTTCCGGGACATGACGTGCCGCCACAATGGGGCCGGAAAGGCCAATATCGCCAAGGTTGCGAGGATCTCCTCCTACATAAATCTGGTAGTGGGGCGCATTACGGCCATCAACTTTCTTACCCATGCCACGGAAACCGAAATCGGCCACATGGTGAAGGCCGCACCCGTTCTGGCACCCCGAAATCATCAAAGAAACCTCGGGCTTGGCCTCGTAGTCGAGTGCCAAGCTTGCAAGCTCGTGCCCGAAGTTCTGGGAGTTGGTGATGCCGATACGGCAGGTGGTGGTCCCGGGACAGGCAATGACATTCGCCACATCACCCGGCTTTTCCTCGACGCCAAAACCGAGCGCTCTCACTGCTTTTTTCACCGCTTCGGTGGCGTCCCGAGGTAAGCCCATGAAAATGAAATTCTGGTCCCGGGTAATCCGGAACTCTTCCGCACCGTTCTGTTCGGCAATATCCGCCAAGGCTTCCATCTGTTCCGAGGTAAAGAGGCCCAGGGAAGGATTGACAACCACCGCCGAACGGCCGTCATGCTGTCTCACCACACCGCCCGGCGAGACGGGATCCGGGACCTCGTCCGGATCACGCCAGTCCAGGGGCGTCGAGGGGCGCTGGGGCAGGATGCGCACCCGCTCGAACTCCTCCTCGAAAAGGACGCGGAATTTCTCTTCACCGAACCGCTTGATAAGGAATTTGATTCGCGCGGCATTACGGTTGATGCGGTTGGAATAGCGCTGATGGAGGCGGATCAGGGCTTCGAGCACAGCCGGCACGTCTTCTTCGGTAACAAAATCCAAGAGACGCACGGCGACAATGGGTATGCCGCCGGTTCCGCCGCCGCCATTGACAATAAATCCCTTTTTCCCGTCCTTTTCGGTGGCGATAAGCCCCAGGTCATGAATCCCGGAAGCCCCGCAATCGGTCTCGCATCCGGAAACAGAAACCTTGAACTTTCGCGGCATATGCTGAACCAGCGGATTGCGCAGCAGACTTCTTGAAATTCTGTCGGCCACGACACCTGCATCAACATGCTCCCGGGGGCACGCCCCTGACAGCTGGCAGGAGGTCATGTTGCGAAGGGTATTGCCGCAGCCCTCCCGCGTGGTCAGCCCAGCCGAATACAACTCCTTGAGAAGGTCCGGGGTGCGCGCAAGAGGGACGAAATAGAGCTGGAAATCCTGGCGCGTGGTGATGTGGGCCTCACCCTCGGCATATTTCCGGTTGATGGCGGCAATGCTGCGCAGCCATTCGATGGGCAGGATGCCCCCCGGCAGCTTGATGCGGATCATCTGAACGCCGGGTTGTAGCTGCCCGTATACGCCAAAACGAAGGCGAAAAGCCGTCCAGCGTTCATCATCCCATTCACCGGAGGTGAAGCTGGCATAGGCCGCCTTGTATTCCTCGAAATCGGAAAGACTCGAGAGAGGCTCTATGGCGGTTTCCCAATCCCGGCTTAGAGCCTGCGCAGAGGTCACGTCAGACATGGCGTATGCTCCCAAAACCCAGCGTCAGATATCGTTAAATGCTAATTATGCGCCAATCATAGTGTATAATAACATATTGTCAAATATTTTTAGTGTATAATTATTATATATACAGTAGTAATAGTGTTATATATAACATGTCCAGAAATATCTTGTCCCATCGCCTTGCATCCCCAAGCCCTTGTGACGTAGATAACCAACCCCCAGGTGAGAGAAACTCTCCATGACGCGAAGCCCTTCTTCCGCCTCCGATCCCAAAGGGGTCACGGTTTTACACTCGACCCCGAACAGGCCTCTGGCCATATGGCTTTCCATCTGTTGCGGCATGATTTTCGTGATGGTTGTTCTGGGCGGCGTAACGCGACTGACCCATTCCGGCCTTTCCATGGTGGAATGGAAACCCGTCACTGGCTTGCTCCCGCCGCTAGGAGAGGAAGAATGGCTGAACATTTTTGATAAATATCAGGAATTCCCAGAGTACTGGGAAACAAATAAGGGGATGGATCTTGAGGAATTCAAAGGCATCTTTTGGCTGGAATACATCCATCGGCTGTGGGGTCGGGCAATCGGCGCAGTTTTTCTGCTTCCTTTTGTTTGCTTCCTCGTCAAAGGCTGGATCGGAAGAAAGCTAGGTTTCCATCTAGCAGGGATTTTCTTACTGGGGGGATTACAGGGCCTTTTGGGGTGGTATATGGTGCAAAGCGGGCTTGTGGATCGGCCCGATGTGAGCCATTACCGGCTTGCCGCCCATCTGGTCGCGGCTTTTGCCATTTATGGATATATCTTCTGGATTATTCTGAAGTTATTGTTCCCGGTTCCCGGCGGCCCTCCTTCTTCGGCCGCAGCCGGTCTCAAACGCCTGGCTACGCTGATCGTAGTAATAATCTTTGTCACGGTACTGTCCGGTGCCTTGATGGCAGGGCTGGGTGCGGGAATGGCCTACAACACTTTTCCTCTCATGGAGGACCGGCTGGTACCAGAAGGTATATTCGATATGAGTCCCTGGAGCCTCAATTTCTTCGAGAACGTTGCCACGGTACAGTTTGACCACCGAGTGCTGGCCATTGTCACCTTCATAACGGTTCTTTTTCTGTGGCTACGGAGGCACCATTCGGCCCTGTCGGGACGTGCCGTCCGGGCAATACATGCCTTGGCCATAATGGTGCTGTTTCAGGTGGTGCTAGGGATCTCGACGCTCCTTCTCTTCGTTCCCGTGTCTCTGGCGGCGATCCATCAGGCCGGAGCGCTTGTGCTTTTCACTCTGGCTCTATGGACTACCTACGAATTGCGAGGCCAACTACCACAAAGGTAAAATTTCCCTTCCCTGAACGTAATAAAGAAAAGGCCCGGAACCCGGGCCTTTTCGAAGTTGGCTTGTGGTCCGTATAAATCTCTCTAAGAAATCAGAGGCTTCCCCTGTCTCCGGAGAGGCTCATCAGAAGGATCGGCCAACCATGATTACGACCCGTGCGTCAGATGTGTCGCCGTCTTCATGGCCGATGGTGTCATGGAAAGCGAGCTCCGCATCAAAACCTAGCACATCTGCCGAAAGTGCCAGCTTGACGTCGCTGTAGTCATCACTTTCATCAACCCACTGAGTGCCCCAATACCCGCCGGCTGTCAGGCCAGCAAAAGGAATTTTTAGCGGAACCTCTACGCCCAAGTTTAAATAGGCGGAGTCTCCAGTTTCACCGGTAAAGTCAGGTGACATAGCGAGCCCAGCAGAAAGGGAGTATGGGCCGAGGTCGTAGCCAAGGGAAATGTTACCTTCCCAATAGTCAAGATTGCTAGAATCGGGTGAATCTGGATAGTGGAAGTAGACGAATCCGATATCCCAACTGATGGGATCAGGAGCGATACCACTAGCATCACCAGTCAAGCCGCCATACCAATCGAGCTCGATGCTGCCGTCATCGGTACCAAACTGGACATTGGATCCCCAAACGCCCGCATATATGCCGATGCCTTCCACAAAGGAATCGATGGAGTAGTCAAGGCTACCCTGAACGGTAGGGGAGTCGTTCACAGTCTGCGACACGCCGCGAAAAACGTAGTCAGAGCCTATAGCTACACTCGCGGAAAACTCGCCAGGAATGCTCTCGGCGGGAAGCAGCGATTCAGCACCAGCCTGCGAAATTCCCATTGCAAAAACCATTGCACCAAAAGCCAGATATGTTCTTTTCATTTTTGTCTCCATCGATCTTCCTCAAAAGTTGCATTCGTTGAGGTCACACTTTGGTATATTGCACCTTCTTGGTTGCGTACATCAACCGTGTCACAAGCCTTAAATACAACTACTCTAAACAGTCTATCAAGCTAAATACCTGCGCAATATCCGTACCATCCTGTCTTTTTGTTAAAGAATAATATTTTATTATTATAAAACAATTTGTTAGTCGTATTCCAACAGTAATTACACGGATACTGTTCCAACGAAAGTAAGTGGGGAAATAGCCTAATATATAGGCACCAAGATTATCTTGCATATTAATTAATCATGAAATGAGCTTCTTTTGCTACAATAACGCGTTGCGAATCTAGTCCATCCCGGAAAGTCAGTGCCAACGTGTAATATATTTACAACAAAATTTACCCTTGAATCTTACAGCCTAAAAACTGGTATGACCGTACAGCTGTTTACCGAATACCCTCCGTGAAACCCTTTGCCAAGACCCGCCTTGTGATGGCCTAGAAATCCCGGCAAACTCAGGAACATGAACCCTGACACGCATTCAGAAAGTCTTCTCGTGGCCTCATCCGCCTTCATTGAAACCCCCTCCGGAAAAAATACAGGCACAGAGAATTTCCCCGTGGGCTCATGGCTGTTGCCCGCACATCTTCGCCCACATGTCGCGCTCTTCTACGCCCTGGCGCGGGCCACAGATGACATCGCCGACAACCCCAACCTGTCACCTGAAGAAAAACTGGCCCGCCTTGACGGATTTGACATGGCTCTGACGGGAAAACTCATCGACGATTCCCGTTATGAAAAATCCATCCGGCTGCTGAAAAGCCTGACGGATATTGGCATAACCACAAATCACAGCCGCGACCTCATCAGCGCCTTCAAACAGGATGCCGTGAAGCTCCGTTACCGGGACTGGAACGACTTAATGAATTACTGTGATCACTCAGCCGCGCCAGTTGGCCGATTTCTGCTCGACCTGCATGGAGAACCCTGCGGCTACGAAGCATCAGATGCCCTGTGCAACGCCCTGCAGGTCATCAATCATCTGCAGGATTGTAAGGATGATTATCTTGCCTTAGATCGTGTCTATATCCCTGAGAACTGGCTAGCGGAATCAGGCATCACCGTTGCCGCCCTTGGCGATACGTGCGCATCCCGAGAGCTTCGCGGTATTTTGGACCGTTGCCTCGACGGCGTGGAAAACCTTCTCGTAACCGCCCGGGCGCTTCCCGATCTCCTTAAAAGTCGCCGTCTTGCCATGGAAACAGAAATGATATACCGCGTTGCGGTGCGACTTACCCAGCTGTTACGGCAAAACGATCCCGTGGCCGGCCGCGTTGCGCTCTCCCCATTTGCATTTTTACTATGCAGCGTCAAAGGCGTGAGTAGCGTGCTATTCAAGTTCCGCCGTAACGTAGCCCACTCTGGACTCTAGCCCCCACGAAAAGGACACTTTCCCCGTGTTTTCCCTTGAGGCACATGCGGACCATACGTAGGGTGCCAACGCGGTTATAAATGACCGGAAACGGGAGAGGAACGCCTCCAGGGATGAACGATATTGCCAAGAATACGACAGACGATATCGACGCTCGCGAGCATGTTGGTGAGATAGTCAAAGCCTCCGGTACGTCATTTTATTGGGGCATGCGCATTCTCTCCCCGGAAAGACGCAATGGTATGTTCGCCGTATACGCCTTTTGCCGTGAAGTGGACGACATTGCCGACAGCGATGAATCCGAGGCGGAAAAGCTAATGCAGCTTACCCTATGGCGCGGGGAGATTGACTGCCTGTTTGCGGGCAGGCCCAACTATCCCACTGCCCGTGCGCTGCTCGAACCGGTCAGGGAATTCAATCTCCGTAAACTGGATTTTCTCGCCGTCATTGACGGCATGGAAATGGACGCACGAGAACAAATGCGTGGTCCGGAAATGAAAAATTTTGAACTTTACTGCGCCCGTGTAGCGGGCGCCGTAGGCCTTCTTTCCACCCGTGTCTTCGGGGATGCCAGCCCCCGCGCCAAGGATCACGCCCTGGCCTTGGGATGTGCTCTTCAGACCACCAACATCCTGCGGGACCTATATGAAGACGCGGCGCGGGGACGTCTTTACCTGCCCAAGGAAATGCTTCTCGCCCACGGTATTACAGATATAGATCCCCGCATGGTTCTTCGTCATCCTTCCATCGGGGGGGTGTGCGCCGATCTAGCAGAGCTCGCCCAGGAACGTTTTAGTGAGGCAGCAACGGCCCTTGAGGATTGTGACAAGGAGGCCTTGCGGCCCGCCCGCATCATGGGCGCCATGTATCGTGGTATCCTCACGCGACTCATCAAAAGAGGATGGGAAAGGCTCGATGAGCCCGTGCGCGTACCAAAACTGGAAAAGTTTTGGATCACCCTACGCTACGGCCTGGTTTAATCCCGTGACCTCCGTCCCTACGCCAGAGAGACTCCACAATCCCGAAGAGGGCTCCGTCCACATCATCGGCGGTGGCCTTTCCGGTCTGGCTAGTGCCGTACGGCTAGTCCAAGCCGGCTGCCAGCCCGTAATCTACGAATCTACAGACCACGCCGGCGGGCGGTGCCGCTCCCTGTTCGAACCCACGCTTAACCGTCTCATCGACAACGGAAATCATCTCCTACTCAGCGGCAACCACGCCACCATGGACTATCTCAAGATCATTGGCGCCCGTGAAGAACTGGCTGTAGCGCCACGTGCAGTTTATACCTTCGTCGACATCCGTGATGGCAAACGATGGTCCGTAAGGCCCAATAGAGGACGTTTCCCTTGGTGGGTATTGTCAGAATCGAGGCGTGTGCCGGATTCCCGGCCCTGGGATTATTTTGCCGCCCTGGGTCTTTCCCGGGTGAAACATGGAAAGACCGTGGCAGAATATTTCGATACAGACCGGAAAATTTTCGAACGATTCTGGGAACCCCTGACCGTTGCCGTGCTTAACGCCGGCGCCCACGAGGGCGCCGCCTGTTTACTGTGGCCGGTGATCCAACTGACCTTCGGCAAGGGCGAAGCCGCCTGCCGGCCTTGCTTTCCCTGCCAGGGACTATCTGGAACCTTTGTTGATCCGGCACTAGCTTGGCTTTCCGTAAACGGTGCCGAAGTGAATTTCCAGCATCGGATACGCGGCTTCAAGAGACGTTCGGACACAAACGGAAGTACCATAACGGAACTCGACTTTGCCAATGCTTCAATTCCCATTTTGAACAAGGATCGTGTGATTCTGGCGGTTCCCCCCGATTCCGCGTCTTCCCTGCTTCCCGATATACCTGTTCCCAGCAATAGCCGCGCCATCGTCAATGTACACTTTCTGCTACCTCACCCTCCTCCCGAAGATGCTCGGAAAACTCGCCTCATGGGTATTATCGGCGGACACGCGCAATGGCTTTTTTTGCGGGAAGATGTCGCTTCGGCAACAGTCAGTGCCGCTGATAAAGTGGCGTTGGAACAAGCAGAAACTATCGCGCAACGTATCTGGCCCGAAGTCGTCAGCGCTCTAGGTATGGGTAAAGAGAGCCCCTTATCTCCCTACCGCGTTATTAAGGAAAAACGCGGCACCTTTGCGCAAATACCCGACCAGCTTCCCCTCAGGGCAAAAACAAGGACAGCCTACAATAATCTTTTCCTAGCAGGCGATTGGACGGATACCGGCCTTCCAGCCACCATCGAAGGGGCCGTAAAGTCGGGATTTGCCGCCGCCGAGGCCGTTTTGGAAGATAAGGAGAAAAGCAGGAGGAATGGTCTCTGGCCTTGACAACCCTTTTTTTGTCAAGATACCTCCCTCGTTCCACGTGACGGAACATGGCCGATTCATGCTGAACAAGCTCAATAATTCTAAAGACGATCATCTTAAGGCCGTTGAGTCGGTCATTGAGGATGCGTGGCAAGCGCTGAAAGAAACACAACATGAAGACGGGCACTGGGCCTTCAAGCTCGAGGCAGACGCCACCATCCCTGCGGAATATATCCTGCTCAACCACTTCATCGGAGAAGTAGAGGAGGATATTGAGGCTAAGCTCGCCAATTACATCCGTTCGATTCAGTGCGATGACGGAGGATGGCCCCTGTTCCATGCCGGAGACATGGATGTGAGCTGCAGTGTAAAGGCTTATTACGCCCTGAAAATCGTCGGCGACGACATCAACGCCCCACATATGAAAAAAACGCGCGCGGCTATTCTCGCCCACGGTGGCGCGGCAAAAAGCAATGTCTTCACCCGTATCTCACTTTGCCTGTTCGGCGAAATACCCTGGCGTGCGGTTCCAGTCATGCCGGTTGAAATCATGCTGTTGCCAACCTGGTCTCCTTTCCATCTGAGCAAAGTCTCCTATTGGTCGCGGACCGTAATCGTTCCTCTGCTTGTGCTCATGGCCCTGAAGCCAAAAGCGGTTAACCCCAATAACGTCAGCGTGCGGGAATTGTTTGTCACTCCACCTGAAGAACATCGCCGCTATATAACCAATCCGACGGGGGGGGTTTGGGGTGAGGTTTTCCTGGCTATAGACAAGGTTCTTCACGTTATTGAGCCGTTCTTCCCTAAGGCATTCCACAAGCGGGCCATAGACGCGGCCACCCAATGGTTTACCGAACGCCTGAACGGTGAAGATGGCCTAGGTGCAATCTTTCCGGCCATGACCAATGCCGTCATGGCCTATCACGCCCTGGGCTACCCAAAAGGCCATCCCGATTTTGCCGTCGCTAAAAAGGCCATACACAAGCTTCTCTACCTGGAGGAGGACCAAGGATTCTGCCGACCCTGCACGTCCCCGGTATGGGATACAGGTCTTGCAGCACAAGCCCTGATGGTGGCCGGCGAACCCCATAACGGCCCGTGTATCCGCAAGGCCATGGATTGGCTTGTTGATCGGCAAATACTCGATGCAAAGGGTGACTGGGCCAGTGACCGGCCCAGTCTCCGCCCCGGGGGCTGGGCCTTCCAGTATTGGAATGACTATTACCCGGATGTGGACGATACGGCAGTCGTGATCATGGCACTCGACCGCAGTGGCCGCCACCATTACCAACCAGCCATTACCCGCGCCACCGAATGGACCATCGGCATGCAAAACCAGAACGGTGGCTGGGGCGCCTTCGATGCTGACGGCACAAGTTACTATTTGAACCACATCCCCTTCGCTGATCACGGAGCGCTTCTTGACCCCCCAACTGCGGATGTGTCGGCCCGCTGCGTCAGTATGCTGGCCCAGCTGGGACACAAGGAAACCCATCCGGCCTTTTCCCTGGGACTCGAGTATTTAAGGAAAACCCAAGAAGATGATGGCTCTTGGTTCGGCCGCTGGGGAATCAACTATATCTACGGCACATGGTCCGTCTTAAGCGCCTTTAATGCCGCAGGCGAGGATATGGATACCCCCCATATCCGCAAGGCCGTGGACTGGCTTAAATCCCGTCAGCGTAACGATGGTGGATGGGGCGAGGATGGCGCCACCTATTGGCTGGAACGCAAGGAAGAAGTTAAGGAAAGCACCCCCTCTCAAACCGCCTGGGCGGTGCTAGGGCTTATGGCGGCAGGCGAGGTGCGAAGCAACACCGTGAGACACGGCATCGACTATCTTCTTGCCTCTCCCAGAAGCGGTGCTCGCTGGGACGAAAATCTCTTTACCGCCGTCGGATTTCCAAGGGTCTTTTATCTGCGCTATCACGGATACGCGAAGTATTTCCCCCTCTGGGCGCTGTCCAGATATCGCAATTTATTGCGGGGAAACGCCAAAACCGTACCCTACGGAATGTGACTTTTACCCCACCAGATAGACCCGGTTTCGTAACCGGCCTCATGGCAGAGGCCGCACATCTTGAAAACATCTCCTTTTCCACCTTCTGTTCTGGAGGCCACCCACGACGCGCAACAGAAGGCGCCCAACAAATGGTTGATTCTGGCGCTACGGGGCTGGTGAGCTTTGGTATCGGCGGTGGATTGGATCCTTCCCTACACCCTGGGTCTCTAGTTGTGGCCACCATGGTCATTACGCCGGAAGGGGACAAAATAAGAACTGATTCCGCCTGGCAAAATCATATTCAGAAACTAACCCCCGGCCCGTTGGTCATTGCCGGGATAGCCGGCAGCGATCATGCCATTACATCACCCCGAGCTAAGAGCGACCTCTTCGCCGCAACTGGGGCCGCCGCCGTAGATATGGAAAGTCATGCCGTGGCTAGGGTGGCTACCAAAACGGGAGTGCCATTCCTGGCCCTGCGGGCTATAGCCGACCCCGCGTGCAGGACCGTACCAGTCTCCGCCATGGGCGGCCTCAGCCCGGATGGTCACACTCGCATCCTGGCTGCACTAGGAAATTTATTGCTTCATCCTTGGGAATTGCCCGACCTGCTTCGACTGGCGCTGGATACACAAAAAGGACTGCGCTCTTTACGCCGCGTCGCAGATAGTAGCTTTTCTTCCTCCTGAGTTCCGGGACTTCAATTCCGCGTCCTCCTTCATGGCGATTTCAACCCGTTCATCGCGTGCGTATTCGGCGGGACGGGCATTCTCAAGAGCAATATCCAGTGCCATGGGGCCTTCGGTTCTGATGCCGCGCAGAGCTAAGATGACAGCCTTCCATGGCTTGGCAACGATATCCGTCACGGCCGTGGCCTCGTATCCACAATGAGCCATGCAGTTAGCGCATTTTTCATAATTCCCAGTACCGTAGGACTGCCAGTCAGTTTCTTCCATCAGTTCCTTAAAGTTCCCGGCATATCCTTCATCGAGGAGATAACATGGCCGCTGCCAGCCAAATATGTTGCGGGTCGGGTTTCCCCAAGGTGTGCAATGATAGGTCTGATTTCCGGCCAGAAAATCCAGGAACATGAAGGAGTGGCTAAATCGCCATTTTCTTTTCCCGTTGTGGCGGAAAATATCCCGGAACAACTGACGAGTTTTCTCCCGTTTGAGGAAATGGTCCTGATCTGGTGCCCTTTCATAGGAAAAACCTGGCGATACGGTAATCCCCTCCACGTCTAGTTCCATCATATGGTCAAAAAAATTTGCCATACGTTTCGTGTCAACACCCTCGAAAAGCGTGGAGTTTATATTGATGCGGAAACCCCGCCTGTGGGCTTCACGGATAGCGCTGACCGCTTGGTCAAACACGCCGTCCTGGCATACCGCTGCATCATGTATTTCTCTATCGCCATCGAGATGGATTGAAAAGGTGAGATAGGGACTGGGCTTGAATAGGTCTAGGCGTTTTTCCAGCAATAAGGCGTTGGTACAAAGATAGACAAACTTCCTTTTGGCGATCAATCCTTCAACAATCTCCTTGATTTCCCCGTGCAACAAGGGCTCCCCCCCAGGGATGGAAACGATAGGGGCACCGCATTCATCAACTGCATCAAGACATTCCTGAACGCTTAGGCGTTTATTGAGAACGGCATCGGGATAATCGATCTTGCCACATCCCGCACAGACAAGATTACAGCGGAAAAGGGGTTCAAGCATCAGCACCAAGGGATAACGCTTAGCACCAAACAGGCGCTGTTTAATGATATAGGCGCCGACTCGCGCTTGTTGAATAAGAGGGATTGCCACGAAGATATTTCTTTCGTCAGTATTCCTGCTTTAGGCCCGTTGTGCCAACACGCTCTCAGACAATTGTGGAGGTAGTTTGAACTGAACGTTCTCATCCTCCCCTTTAGAAGACTCGAGCCTCACCTTCCGACACGTGCGAAGTCTGTCAATCACTTCCTGAACCAACTCCTCGGGTGTCGACGCCCCGGCAGTGATACCCAACGTGGCCACACCTTCCAGCCAAGCGGGATCAAAGGCCTGGGGGTCTTCGATCAGATGGGTGGCCACTCCCGTCTCGGAGCCGATTTCCTGAAGACGATTAGAGTTTGAACTGTTGCTGGCCCCCACCACCAGAAGCATATCAACCTGCCGCGAGAGTGCACGCACCGAGGTCTGACGATTTTGCGTGGCATAGCAAATATCCTTCACATCGGGGCCGATGATCGCGGGAAAGCGTGCTTTAAGGGCCCCTATGGTGTCCTTGGTATCATCCACCGAAAGCGTTGTCTGGCTGACATAAGAAAGTCTACTTGAGTCGGAGACCTCAAGCTTAAAAACGTCCTCAGCACTGGATACAAGATAGACCTTCCCAGGAATGCGGCCCATGGTACCTTCCACTTCTGGGTGGCCTTCATGCCCGATAAGAACGACCTCGTAGTCGTCTTCGGCATAGCCCTGACCTTCCTTGTGCACTTTAGCCACCAGGGGACAGGTGGCATCGAGAAGAGGAAGATTACGAGCGTTGGCAGTGTCTTCCACCGACTGAGCAACTCCGTGGGCGCTAAATATGGTTACGCCACCATCGGGGATTTCATCGAGCTCTTCAACAAATACCGCGCCCATGTCTTTCAATCCTTCCACCACCCGTTTGTTATGGACGATTTCATGGCGCACGTAGACGGGAGGCCCATAGAGATCCAGCGCCCGTTCTACAATTTCAATAGCTCGCTCTACCCCGGCGCAAAACCCCCTAGGGCAAGCAAGAATGACCCGAAGGTTTTTCTTAGCGGTCATAGGATTTTTTCCATGATCACGACTTAAACAATGGCAACGTGCTTCATAACACGTTGGGAGACCTGCCACAAATCCCTCTGCCATAAGGATATAAACGGATTTAATTTTCATATGGCGCCGCAAAAGAAAAGAGACAATGCAATTCTGATATCTATATTTTCTTCCCCTTACGCCCGAATGAAGGCCCGGAAGCTATATATGGACGAAGCCCTGTGTCATAACCTGTGCCATGGGAAAATTCCCCGGTACGCATTGATAACAATATCCGCTACCCATTCTGGAAACCCGTGGTGAAGAATCTTAAATTTCTCTATTTGCTCGTTGGTCTTGTCCTGCTCGCTCTCGTCCTTGCCCATACCGATCTCAGCCAATTATGGGACCAGACCGTGCGGGTGGGATGGGGAATAGGGGTAATCCTCACCCTCTATCTTATTGCCTTCGTCCTTGATTCCGTTTCCTGGCAACTGGCCCTGCTTCCCTTAAATTTCGATTCGCTAACCATTTGTAGGGTTTGGAAAATCCGCATGGTCGGCGAAGCTGTAAATAACGCGACGCCGCTGGCCACAATAGGCGGCGAACCGGTTAAGGCCGTCTTGCTTAAAAAGAATTTCGGCACGGGCTACCGCGAGGGCACGGCCTCGCTCATTATCGCCAAGACCACGAATCTTCTGGCCTTGATCGCGTTTCTTGCCACCGGATTCGGCCTCATGCTTGTAACCGAAGTGCTGCCGCCCTTCTATAACTTCGTGGCCGGGGCCGGGCTTATCACCTTCACAGCAGGCATCGTCCTGCTTTTCCTGGTACAGCGTTACAAAATCTCCTCTCTCGCTGGAACCTGGATGGCACAAACGCGGCTTGGACGTTTCCTGGAGAACCTTCTCCATCACATCCACGACATGGAAGACCGGCTGATTCATTTCTACACCCGTCATCGCTTGCGTTTCCTGCTGGCGCTTGTTCTGGCCTTCGTCAACTGGGTGATCGGCGCTCTGGAACTGTATGTCACGCTGCTTTTCCTCGGCCACCCGGTGACCTTCGGCGAAGCCTGGATCATCGAGGCCATCGCCCAGCTGGTACGTAGCGGCGCCTTTTTCATTCCGGGAGCCCTTGGTATCCAAGAAGGGGCTTTCATGATCGTCATCGAAGCCATGACGGGGCGGGGCGTGCTGGGTCTGGCCGTGGCCATGATACGCAGGTTCCGAGAAATCGTCTGGATTACGTGGGGCATGTTGTTGGGTGGATTTTCTTCCTTTTCACCGCAAATGGCCGAGGAGGTCTCCCCGGAAGTGTCTGGAGAGCCTGCCTCCCCACGAAAACCCCGGACATGAAACAGGTGCCCCCCTGGGATCAGAGACTGGCCAGAATCATGGTCCGCCCCCTGGCCCGCACGCCCATCACCCCCAATCAGGTGACAATCTTTACCCTTGTGCTGGCGCTGGCCGCCACCGCCCTGTTCGCGGTGGGGGACAAAACGGCGGCCAACTGGGCGGCGGGGCTATTCATCCTGGCCCGCTTCATGGATCATTTTGATGGTGAACTGGCCAGGATGACGGGCAAAGCATCCCGTCTCGGCTACTATCTCGACTATGTGGCCGGGGGCTTGAGTTACGGCGGACTGTTTCTCGGCATCGGCATCGGGGTGCGGGAGTCCTTCCTCGGCGAATGGGCCATTATTCTGGGGCTGGCCGCGGCTGGCGGCGCCGTAATCTCCATGTTCCTCAATCTGCACATCGACAAGCAGAACCAACTCAAGGAAGGTAAGACCGTCGGATATCCTAGATTTGCGGGATTCGAACTGGAGGACGGCATCTATCTGATCGGGCCCATAACCTGGGCCGGATTCCTGACGCCGTTTTTCGCCCTCAGCGTGGCTGGCGCGGTAATCTATACGCTGTGGACCCTCGCTACAGTCCTGCGCGGCAAATAGCCGTTGCGACAGAACCAATCCACGGCGTCACTGAGGGCTTCCACCGCAGGACGTGGCACGTAATCCAGTTCGCGCCGGGCCTTTTCAATAGAAAAAAACATATGTTTTTTCGACAGTTTAAGCGCATCCACGGTGATCATCGGCTCCGGGCCGCCTCGCAGCCTGGCAAAGGCCTCCGTTATATAGGCGATGGGGAGGATCAGATTGTGGGGAAGGTTGATGAAAGGCGGGCGGCGCCGGGTGAGGCGGGCGATCTCAGCTAGCACCTGACGTAGAGTGAGGTTCTCAGCGCCAAGAATATAGCGCTCCCCCACCTGCCCCTTTTCATAGGCCAACACGTGCCCCTTTGCCACGTCGTCCACATGTACAAAATTAAGACCAGTATCCACGAAGGCAGGCATTTTCCCGGCGGCGGCCTGAACGATCATCTTGCCAGTGGGGGTGGGCTTGATATCGCGCGGACCGATAGGGGCGGCGGGATTAACGATCACCGCAGGCAGAGAGTCTTCGGCGATGAGGCGCCTAACTTCCTCCTCGGCCAGAAATTTTGAGCGTTTGTAATCCCCGATCATATCCTTCAAGGATACGACTGTGTCTTCATCGGAGGGCGTGCCGTCTGCGTTAAGCCCCAAGGTTGCCACGCTGCTAGTATAGACGATGCGTTTTACTCCAACCTCACTAGCAACCTCCATGATATTGCGGGTACCGCGAACGTTTGACTCGTAGATTTCCTCTGGGTTCGACGCCCAGAGCCGGTAATCGGCGGCCACATGAAACAGGGCGTCGCACCCAGCCAGGGCCTTGACCAGGGAATTACGGTTGGACAAATCACCAATGGCGATTTCAACTTTCTGTCCTGTCAGGTTGCGACGATCGCTGGTGGGGCGCAGCAGCGCCTTCACCTCGTGTCCGGCTTGCACCGCTTCACGCAGTACGGCTGAGCCGACGAATCCCGATGCTCCGGTCACAAGCGTGGTCATGGTTGGCCTTGCCCTTTTGAACTCTGCACGCATTTCCAGATCACCCACAGCAGGAACAAGGGTGCGCCGATCCCGGCAGCCACAAGAAAGAGGGGGTCATAACCCAGCCAGGTAACCGGGCCGATGATATAAAGGGTATCTTCTGGCTCAAACCCGGCAATACTGCGCTGCTTGACAGCTTCCACGCCTTCCCGGACTTCGATCCACATCCGCACGCTCATGGTCGCCACCACTGCGAGACTGGCCGCCACGCCCAATGGCACCGCCCAATCCCCCAACGGTCCGTGACGCAAGCCAATTCCCATCCCCACGAACAAAGAAACGTAGCTGACGGCCACTGCTACGTGATCGTAATAATGACCGAAAGTGCTGGTCTTATTCACCAGACGCGCAAGTTCCCCGTCGGCATGGTCCATGAAGGCGGCAAACATGAATACCCCGGCGGCCCAGTTTGCAAGGACTAGATCTCCCTGAGCGAAGAGGCATCCCGCCAACAGCCCCATCATCAAACCCAGGGTGGTAACAGCGTTGGGATGGATGGAGGTATGAGCCAGCAACCCAGCCAGGATGCGAGCTAGACGCTGGTCCCAAGCAATATTTTCCAAGGGATTACTCATGCTTCCGGATCCTTCAGCTGGGGAAGAATTTCTTCCCGAGCACGCTCCACGTCTTCTGGAAAGTCGATCTCGATCCAAGGAAGGTCCGTCACGTCTTCAAACCCAAAGGTCCCGGAGGGACACTCTACAACAAGGTCCCGAATAGCCTCTTCGTACCATTCCTCCCCTCTTCCCTCATCCACGTAGGCCTGGGTCCTACTGGCAAGACGCCTCGCGATACCCGGCGAAAAACGGAAAAACCCGACAGACTCCCCGCAAAAGTCGTAGGTGCTTGCGATCTTCTTGTGGAAATCGACAATCTTACCGTCCCTAATACAAAGCTTCACCGGCTCGTCCCCGGCCTCAAAATCGCGGTCTATGAGGAAGCAGTTAGCGTTCCCTGAATCCCGCAGGCGCTCGATCATGCGAAAATCACTAAGTACATCGGCATCCATAAGAAGAATTTCATCACCACAACGAAGAACGTTCTGGGCCGTCCACAAGGAAAGAATACTGCCCAATCGAAAATCCGGGTTCATGAGGGTGCGCACAAAACCTTCTGCTTTTTGGAGAGACACCGCCTCCTCTAAGATCTCGGCGTTGTACCCGGTAACGACAACAACTTCCTCCAACCCGCAATGATGTAAAATTTTCAGATGCCGGGAAAGAAGCGTCCTCTCTGCAAAACGCAGCATGGCCTTTGGTGGATGGTCCTCTCCCAAGCCCAACCGAGCGCCAACGCCAGCTGCAAGGATAATCGCCCTCATGTTCAACCTCTCCCGGTGCGGGGGAAATAGTGCTCCCGGCAAACCAAAAGGCAAGGCAGAGCTACCAGCGTACACACTAAGGCAAAGGTCAGGGAAATGGCCAAAAGCTGGCCCATGCTTGCGGTGCCTAAATGGCTTGAAATGGCCAGAGTGCCGAACGAACACATGGTGGTAAGCGCACTGAAAAGAATGGCCCGTGGCGTATTGGTGGTCATGACATCGGCGATAGAATCTGCACTGCGTTCACGCAAAACGAGGTAGATACCGTAGGCAACGCCGAGGCTGAGCAACAGCGGTATCGCGATAATGTTGGCGAAGTTGAAGGGAATGCCGAAAATCACGGAGCTTGAGGCCGTAAACACTGCGGCCAAAGTTAATGGCAACAGGACAAGAAGCGTATCAATTACACTTCGCAGCACGATCAAGAGAAGAACAGTGATAGCGACCAGGGATAGAAACCCGGCCTGTTTGAAGGCTGTTGTGACGGCGGCCCCCCCTTCCAGTAAAATAACCGGATCTTCGGTGGCGTTGGGAGCCACCTTGCGTATGGCGGTCACGAATCGTCGCAGGGCGTCATTGCTGGTCAGAGCTTCGGAGGGAAAGACCTCCACCAGGGTGCGGCCATCGGCGGTGATTTTTCGTTGGCGCAAAAGTTCCGGTAGGTCCTCAGCCGCGACCTCCCGGGCATTTAAGGACTGTTGCAGCTTTTCCAGCCGCTTGGGCAGGGAGGACAACAGCAGCATTTCCAGGTCTTCCAGCGATTGTCCGTTCTCGTGGCTCGATTCTTCGAACCGCGTCAGAGCATTGATCAGCCGTCTGGCGGGCGCGTCGAGAATGCTCACTAGGGATGTGTCAATGAGGTGTTCCAGGTTTTTCTTTAATTCGGAAACCACCTTTTTGCGCCCATTATTGTCCAGTGGCCTGTCCAATGGGGAAGCGTCGAGAATGGGAAAAAGGAACAGCGCCATGTCGTCAACCATGAAGAGTTTCTCTTCCTGGTCCTGCGGCACAAAATCAGCCAAGCTCACCGTGTGATCAACCTGCGGCAAGGCCTCCAGCCTTTGGACAAGGTTTTGCGCCTCCTCCACATTATCGGCGAGAATCTGGATGGTATAAAAAGACGTTTTGCTGTCCTTCATTAAATCGAGCGCCGTCTGCACGGATTCCGTGGTGGGGTCTTTTAGGTTCATAGGATCGAAATCGAATTGCAGCCGTGGCAGGAATGCTACGGCAGCGGCAACCCCCAACACCAGCGCCCAAAAGGAAATGCTTTCGGCATGCTCCAGCAGGAACCCAGGCGCCGGGTTTGGTCCCCACTTTATTTTTCGCCACCCTTTCCAAGCCGGGAGCAGGCCCTCCCCGTGTTTAAGTGACATTACGGTCAGACAGGCCGGCAGGACCGTAAGATTGGCTAACAAAGCGATCATCATGCTGCCGCCGGAAATAATTCCCAGTTCCGACAAGCCAAGATAGTCCGTGGGCACAAACGAGAAAAATCCAATGGCCGCGGCAATAGCAGCTAGTGTCAACGCGCCGCCGACCCCCGTAGCCGATTCGCGAAGTGCCTCCTCGTGGGACTGGCCGCGATCTACAGCCTCGCGGTAGCGAAGGCAGAACTGGATTCCAAAATCCACTCCGATCCCGATAAACAGAACGCCAAAGGCCACGGAAATAAGATTGAGCTGTCCTACGGCGAAGGTGGCGTATCCCCCCGTCCACATGAGCCCCATAACTAATGTGATCAGAGTCGCCGCGGCAAGACGCAACGAGCCCAGGCCTATGGTCACTAACACGCCCACAAGTATAAGGGCCAGGGCGACCGCAGCACTTGCCCCTTCGGTGACACTCACCATTTCTTCTTGACTCAGGACCGTGCCACCTGTCAACCGCACCTGCACCCCGTGTTCGGAATCGAGATGAAGCGCTCTGGCCGCCGCACGGATGATTTTTACCGCCTGTCTAGCGGGCTGCAGAGAAGATTTGTCAAGTTTTGGTTGCACCAGGATAAAGCGGCGAAGATCATCTTGTTCCACCTCACCACCCATCATCATCTTGCGCCACGACATGGGACGCGGATTGCCTTCCTGTTGTTTCTCAATAGTTTCGGAAATGTTATGAAAAATTCTAACCAGGCGTGAAGGGTCTTCATCGCCCTTGGTCACTTCGTCTATGGCCTCGTTGAGCACGTCGAAAAAACCACGAAGGTTCATATCTCCTGCCAAGGCTGCCAGCAGAGGTTGGGCATCGGCCAGGCGGTTGGAAAGATCGGCCAACTCGTCTTCGTCCAGGAACAGCAGGCCGTTGGTGATAAAAAAGGGATTGCTTGCCGGGTCGAAAACGAATTTGAATTCCTCGGTTTCTGTCTTGAGCCGCGCCGCCAGTGCTGCGGTGGCATCCTCCGTTATGTCCGGGGTTTCGCCTTCCACGACGATGGTGATGTTGTTCCTGAGATTGGGAAAGGCGCGCCTGTATTCGTCGTAAATCTTGCGGAAGGGGAGATCTGAGGACAGCATGTCCGACGTGGAGGTGTTGATTCTAAGATGCTCCACCGTATAGAACAGCGACATACCGGCGACCGAAGCCGCCACAAGAAGAATTGGGACCGCGGCTTTTCTCGCAGCATCTACCCAGCACGCAAGAAACCGCAGGTAAGTGTCTCCGAACGCCTTGATCACGCCATAATCCTCATGGAGAAACACTTGGTTACACCCAAGATTTCAAAAATTCGTGGTATGATCACGCAGTCGTTAATTACCAAAATAGAAGAAATTGTCATAGTCCAAAGAAGGAGTTGAGATGGCGCGTTATCGCCTGACAAGCCGATTGGCCATTGTAATCACCTTTGGTTTAAGCGTGCTTATAACGTCTCCGGCCAATGCCGAGCAAGGGCCAGCCCGTCCTATCGTTGAACGCTTTCATGACACGCTGCTCTTCGTCATGAAGGAAGCAGAGAACCTTGGCTACGAAGGCCGCTTTGAGCGGCTGACCCCGGCTATAAGGGAGAGTTTTAACCTATCCTTTATGACCAGCCGTTCGACCGGTTATCACTGGAAGAGGGCTTCCAACGAAGAACACCAGGATCTGATCGACGCCTTTACCAATATGACAATCGCTAACTACGCATCACGTTTTGACGGATATTCCGGGGAAATATTTGAAACCGTCGCAGTCAAGGAAGGACCAAGAGATTCTATCATCGTTAAAACCAGGATCGTAAAGAATGATGGCGAAAAAATCGCCCTGAACTACATGATGCGGGAATTTGGCGGTAAATGGCAGGTTATCGACATCTTTCTTAAAGGCACCTTCAGCGAACTGGCCACGCGAAAGTCTGAGTATTCCTCCCTGATACGCGACGGTGGCTTTCCGAAGCTTATCGCCAGCATGAAGAAAAAAACGGAAAAAATCAGGAATAAGACACTAACTCCCTAACAACACCGCGTGGAACAAAATATGCCGTCTTCGTCACATCCGTATATAATTGCCGAAAGCCTTCGGGAAGGATGACGCAGGCTGGCAGAATATGCTGTACAGCATTGTAAGGAACGGAGCGCCGACATGACAACGGCCGCCAAACCAGCACTTAGTGTCGCCCCAACGCCCCTGTCAAAAGCGGCGCAGCTGCGCCGTGAACTGACCTCGCCAGAGCTTTCCTTCCTCATGGAAGCTCATAACGGCCTGTCCGCAAAAATCGTCGAAGAAGCCGGCTTCCGCGGCATTTGGGCATCGGGCCTTTCCGTCTCGGCCACCCTTGGCGTCAGGGACAGCAACGAAGCGTCCTGGACACAAGTGCTTGAAGTCCTGGAGTTCATGTCCGATGCCACCACCATCCCCGTCCTCGTGGACGGTGATACGGGCTATGGCAACTTCAATAATCTGCGGCGGCTAGTCAAGAAACTGTGCCAGTACAACATCGCCGGGGTCTGTATCGAAGACAAGCTTTTCCCCAAGACAAACTCTTTTATCGGCGAGGCGCAGCCATTGGCCAACATCGAGGAATTCTGTGGCAAGATCAAGGCCGGGAAAGACAGCCAGCTTGATGACGATTTTTCGCTCATCGCCCGTATCGAGGCATTGGTAGCAGGATGGGGGATTGACGAGGCTCTGCACCGGGCCGAGGCCTATCACGCCGCTGGCGCCGATGCCATATTAATTCATTCCAAGCTTTCCACCGCCGACGAGATTCTAGCCTTCAAACATGACTGGGGCGAGAGGTGCCCAGTGGTGATCGTGCCCACCATGTATTACGAAACTCCCACCGAAGCCTTCAGAACGGCCGGTATCTCCATGGTGATCTGGGCCAACCATAATCTTCGCGCTTCCATCTCAGCCATGCGTGATGTGTGCCGGAAAATCTGTGAGGAACAGAGGCTGGTGGATATCGAGGATAAAATTACAAGTGTGCAGGATGTATTCGAACTTGTGGGCAATCAGGAGCTGGCCGAAGCCGAAAGGCGCTATCTAACCTCTACGGAGAAGAAAACCCACGGCATAGTAATCGCGGCCTCCAGGGGTAGGAAGCTGGGCGACCTTACGGCAGATCAGCCGAAATGCATGGTGGATATCCGTGGTAAACCGCTACTGAGGCGTCTGATCTCGACCATGAAAAAGGGCGGCGTGCGTGACATCATGGTGGTACGTGGCTACAAGAAGGAAAAGATCAACCTTCCTTCAATCACCACCGTAGACAACGATTCCTACAACACTACGAACGAGGCCTATTCCCTTTCTTGTGCTCTTCAGCATATTGAGGGCGACTGTGTCTTCAGCTATGGGGACATCCTGTTCCGCCGTTCCATCCTTGATGCCCTCCTAGCTGCATCGGCCGATATCGTCCTTGCTGTGGATGCCCGTGGACATGGCTTCGATTTCCATGATGTGGAGCGCAAGGTAGACCTGGTGAGCTGCACCCGCTCCTTCAGCGGCGATTATTTTGAGGAGACCCCCCCCGTCTCAGTGGTGAAAATTGGCAATGACCTACCCAGTGACGACGTCCACGGCGAATGGATAGGCCTGGCCCGCACCAGCGCCCGCGGCTCCAAGATCATCCAGGAGCAACTCGGCACCATGAAAAAGGACGGATGTCTGGAGACCTCCACCATGCTGGATCTTTTTTCGAACATCCTCGAGGCTGGACACCATGTGGAAGCCTTGTATGTAGCCGGCCATTGGCTAGACGTAGACGACGCCTTTGATCTCGCCAAGGCGCGGAACTTCACCTAATCCATTTCTTAAACTTTTCCCCATCCAGCTTTTCCCCGCCCCATGATTCCGGCCAGTGAATTTATCAACTCAGCCAAGGGTATCGGTTACGACTTCTATACCGGAGTTCCCTGTTCCTTTCTGACTCCTATCCTCAATGGCGTCATCAGTGACCGGAGGCTCGATTATGTGGGTGCGGCCAGCGAGGGCGAGGCTGTGGCCATCGCTGCTGGGGCGTGGCTAGCGACCCGTAAGACGGTTGTCATGTGCCAGAATTCAGGCCTCGGCAATGCCGTCAACCCCTTGACCTCTCTCAACCATCCTTTCCGCATCCCCACCCTCTTCATAACTACCTGGCGGGGCCAGCCGGGGTTACAGGACGAACCACAGCACGAGGTCATGGGGCAAATCACCGACAGGCTGCTTGAGACCATAGCCATACCCCATGACCTATTCCCCGATGAAAGCGACCTTATTTCTCCAGCGCTGGAAAAAGCTGACGCCGTTATGGAGAAAACATCCCTACCTTTCGCCTTTATCATGAAAAAGGGCAGCCTGCGCGATGATGTACTCCACCAAGCACCGCTCCCCTCCCGGCCGCCGGGAGAGTATTCTTGCCTTCTAGAAAACGTGGACCGCCCCTCCCGGCAACAGGTCTTGGAGCGTTTTCTGGGATTGGTGCCGGACAAGGCTGCCGTCATCGCCACCACAGGTAAATGTGGACGCGAGCTTTTCACGCTCAATGACCGAGTACAGCATCTCTACCAAGTAGGATCCATGGGCTGCGCTGCCGGCATGGGACTGGGCGTGGCCCTGAATACATCCCGGTCCGTGGTGGTTCTCGACGGCGATGGTGCATCACTGATGAAGATGGGTACACTCGCCACCATCGGCGCCTATGCGCCCCCCGGACTGGTGCACATTATTCTCGATAACGGTGTTCACGATTCCACGGGTGGCCAGGCCACGGTCTCGAAACACGTAGATTTTGCCCAAGTGGCGTTAGCCTGCGGCTACGCCCGCGCTGCGTCTTGTGACTCCCTTGAGGGGTTCGAACGAGCGTTGGTGAACGCTTCCAACGGCGGGGGGCCAAACCTCATCCATATGCGAATTATACCAGGCTCCATGTCGCCGCTGGGCCGGCCCGCAGTGAAGCCTTGCGAGGTGGCTCGCCGGTTTAAGGAGTTTCTTTCCAAGGACTAATGGGAGATGCCCATTTCCTTCAGAGATGCCCCCACGGCTCCGATGAGGCCGTGTATCTCCTCACTCCCCACCTGGCCGATACAACCAATGCGGAAGGAATCTACCTTGGTTAGCTTGCCGGGATAGATGACGTAGCCACGGTCACGAAGACGATCGTAAAAAGGGGTGAACTGAAAGTTCGAATCCTGCGGCGTGTGGAAGGTAACGATAATCGGCGCCTGCATGGTATCTGGCAGCAGGGTCTCGAAACCAAGCTCCCGCATGCCTTCCACCAGAATTCGGTGGTTTTCCGCATATCGTGCGCCCCTGCCCGCGACCCCGCCCTCTTCGGCGTGCTGCGCGATGGCGGCATCAAGGGCGGCTATCACATGTACCGGCGGCGTAAAGCGCCATTGGCCGGTTTCCGTCATGGCCCGCCACTGGTCTTCAAGATCGAGGCAGAGGGAATGGGCGTTTCCGGCCGATTCCCGCAGAGCTTGTTTGCTGGTGATGACGAATCCCAGCCCCGGCACACCTTCCAGACATTTGCTGCTGGACGCTATCACCGCCTCGCAGGGCATGGCTTTTACGTCCAGCGGCAAGGCCCCGAAAGAACTCATGGCGTCTATCAGAAGGCGGCGGCCGCCTTTGGCGACGGCCCGTGCAATATCTTCTAAGGGGTTGAGGATGCCGCTGGTGGTTTCGCAATGCACGGCAGCCACATGAGTGATGGCAGAATCGCTTTTGAGCTTGGCCTCCAGTGCCTTCACATCCGTGGGTTCATCCTCGGCGTTTTCAAGAACCTCATGGCTACGGCCCAGCACGGCGCAGATCCTAGCCATGCGCGCCCCATAGGCGCCATTGACCAGAACCAGCACCTTGCCCTTGGCCGGGACCAAGGTGCCGATGGCTGCTTCCACGGCGAAGGTGCCGCTGCCTTGAACGGGTACGCAGGCGTATCCGCCTTCCCCGCCAACTAGGGCCACAAGACGCTGACAGACGCGGTTGTTTATTTCCAGAAAAGCCTCATCGCGGGAACCGCGATCGCGCAGCATCGCTTCGCGTGTCTCGCGCGCCGTTGTCAGGGGGCCCGGCGTCAGAAGCCAGGGATCGTTTTGGTCACCGGTCATGGGCCACACATCCATAAAACGCCGGCCGGTCGCCACACCATTTTTTTAATTTACAGGGTGCGACGAACCGGTCGATCTAAAGGAATGCGCAGAGTAACCCGCCAACCTCACCATAAAAAGAGGCCATGGAACAGGGGCAACGAAAAGGAAACCCCTTTTCCATCACAACCCCTCAGGAGAACGGCCGGAGAAACCTCAGCCAAGCATTAGCAGTCGCGCCCAAAATAGGCCTGCAGAGGCAAACGCCAGTCTTTGGCGCCTTCCCGAACCTCAGCTCCGTTCGCCGTTGTCCGTAGGCGCAAATTACGTTTGAACATGTTTCCCCGGCCATTTTGCCTAAGGAAGTTTCTATGCACGAGCAAAGCCTCATTCTCACGCAGAATCGAGCGCTCACGAGCATCGACGTCGTAGAAACTACCGTTCTCGTGCTGCAGCGCATGGACGAGCTCATGGGCCAGAATCGACCGGGCGCAGAGGTTTGTTTCCGGCTTCAGCGCAATATCCAGATAGACTACGTGAGAGGGGTGATAGAAGCCGAGTACCGGACATTCGTCCTGGCAGGCTAGTTCCACAAGTTTTTCATGGCTCGCGAAGACAACATCTGGAGCTTTCTCGGGGATCTCGTATCCCGTGTATAGACTAATCCAGGAAAACAGACCTGCCATTAGTGCTTTTGTACTCAGAACTTCCATTTCGACCTCCTTCTTCCCCGCAAGGGGATGAAGCTAGTATTTCTTCACCGCTTCTCTCAACCGTGGTCGACCACCGTCAACCAGAACTTAATAACCCAGTAAAAGTGTTGGTTAATATATGGCTTTCCCCCTGCAACGCAAGTCCCCTGGTAAAAAAAATCACAGGTAGCTTGATTCTAAACATATTTTTTCAAAATATAGAAGAAAAACTTTATCCATACCAAGATATAGTGATGTGTTCTCCTTTTGACTGCACGGACTTCTCCTCCTTATCATCTACGCGGGCATGAACGCCGTCATGAAAACTGCTATGAACATGGTGGTTTTTCTCTTCCCTTTGAAACTTACATATAATTTCGATTCCCGAAAAAGTGACGAATAATCACAAAAACACAGCCAAGGACCCCAAGGAAGCGAAGCCACACAGGGTTTCCGTCACGGCGCCGGCGCGCCTTCATTTCGGCTTTTTCGACCTTCACGGCGGTCTCGGACGCCGTTTCGGAAGTTTCGGCATGGCCCTGGACGGTCTCTCGACGCGGCTTTGCGCCGTGCCCACCACCAACACGGAAAATCTTCGCGTGGAAGGCCCGGACCATTACCGGCAAACCATCAAGCGCGCCTCGAGCTTCGCCCGCACCATCACTGATAGCCTGGACCTGGGGCGCGCCGCCGCCATCACCATCGAAGAGGCCATTCCCGACCATGCGGGGCTGGGCTCGGGGACACAGCTTGGGCTGGCGGTGGCGACGGCGCTGACCAAACTTCACGGCCTCGATCTTGGCGCGGGCGAGATGGCACGGCTTTTGGGCCGTGGTGCGAGATCGGGCATCGGCATCGGCGTCTTCGAACAGGGGGGCGTGATTCTTGACGGCGGGGTCGCAGGGGACGGTTCTGATGATGGTGCTGATAATGGCAAAAACGGGCCGCCGCCACCCGTGACCAGCCGCCTTGCTTTTCCCGATGAATGGCGGTTGATGCTGATTCTCGACCTCAAGTCCAAGGGTCTGCACGGGAGCAAGGAAAGCGACGCCTTCGACGCTCTGCCTCCCTGCCAGCCAGGGCAAGCCGCAAATTTGTGCCGGATGGTCCTGATGCAGGCGCTGCCGGCATTGATGGAAAAAAACATCTCCGACTTCGGCCGCGCCGTCACCGCGTTGCAGAAAGCCGTGGGCGACCATTTCGTCTCGGTGCAGGGGGGACGTTACAGCAGCTCCCGAGTGGAAGAGGTTCTTTCTTGGCTTTCCGGGCAGGAAGTTAGGGGCTACGGGCAGAGTTCCTGGGGTCCCACGGGCTTCGCTTTTTTCGAAAGCCAGGCGGAAGCGACCCGTATGATCAAAGCCGCAGAGCAAAAATGGAGGGATGACGGCGGATTGCAATTCATGATATGCGGGGGCCGTAATCAGGGATGTTTGGTCGAAATTGCGTAAATCAATCCCGGAATCTCTTTGGCGAGAGGAGCTGATGGCGTCCCGTCCGCCAGATTCCGATGAGTCTTGCTGGGCCTGATCACGCCTTCGTGCGATAGAAAAATTAAAAAGCAGAGGAAAAAGAGCAGAGGAATGAGCAGAAAATATATCCTTCACATGCTTACCCCCCAGACCCATGTCAGCCCCTTTGACGTGAATATGGCTGTGGACGCCGGTTTCGACCTCGTCCTGCCATATACCAATGTAGCGCTGAACGAGATTCAGGGGCTGGTCCAGGACTCCATCTTCTCGCGTTCGGTCAACGACGCCAAGCGCACCGGCATCTTCATCTGCGGCAAGGACACGCAGCTCGCCCTGGACATGCTTGACGCGGCGAAGAAAGCCATGGTGCCGCCCTTCGAGATTTCAGTTTTCCCCGACCCGGCGGGTTCCTTTACTACCGCCGCGGCCATGGTGGCCTGCACCGAAAAGCTTCTGAAGGACAAGCACGGCACCACCCTGGATGGCAAAAAGGTAGTCATTTACGGCGGCAAGGGAATCGTTGGCACCGTCAGTGGCATCATCTGTACTCAGTCCGGCGCCACTGCCACCCTGGTAGGCTATGACGGAATCGAGAACGTGAAGAAGCGGGCCGACGACAGCAAGGCGAGGTTCGGCGTCGACCTTATCCCAGCCGACGGCACCACCGACGAGAAGAACACGGCCCTTTTAGCCGACGCCGATATCGTCTTCTGCGCGGCGCGGGCCGGCACACAGGTGCTGAACAAGGAACAAATGGCTACCGCGCCGCAGGTCCTTGTGGTAGCCGACGCCAACGCGGTTCCCCCGGCAGGCATCGAGGGCGTGGGCCTGAAGGATGACGGCGAGCCCATCGAGCCTGGAGTGCTGTCGCTGGGTCCGCTGACCTTCGGCGACATCAAAGTGAAGATACAGCGCGAGCTGTTCCAGGCCATGTGCACCTCGGATACGCCGCTTTACCTCAGTTTCCAGGAAGCCACCGAAAGAGCCCGCGCACTGGTGGGAGTTGGCTGACCACGGCTTTCTGATTGCCGCCCTGTCTGGCCGCAGCTTAGCGGCGGCGGCGGCGAGGGCGGGCCACGGAGTTTTCGTACTCGACCTTTTCAATGACAGCGATCTGGCCACCCTTGCCCGGAAAAGCGCTCCCGTGGAGGCCGATGCCGGCGGCGGCTTCGATGGCGAGTCCCTTCTTGGCGCGGCGGGAGAGCTAAAGTGCGGCGAGGCCCCGCTGGTATTTGGAGCGGGATTCGAGGACCGTCCGGAGCTTTTAGGGCGGCTGGCCGAGGGCCGGACCCTGTGCGGAAATTCCCCACAGACCCTAACCCGCATCAAGGACCCCGGCGATTTCTTCGTCACCCTGGACGGCTTGGGCATCCGCCATCCGCAAACGAGCCTCACCCTCCCTGAGAATTCCCCCGCAGGCTGGCTGGTAAAGCCGGTGGGGGGAAGCGGCGGACACCATATCCGGGAGATATGGGAGAATAACCCCTCTGCCCCCGTCTATTACCCCCCCTTTTATTATCAACGTGAGCTGGCCGGACGCGCGGTCTCCCTGCTGTTTCTGGGCGACGGCAAGCGCATATGTGCGCTGGGTCTGAGCGAACAGTTCCCCACGCCCTTCCCTCCCGACCATCCCTTTCGCTTCGGCTTCGCGGTGACGCTTCCCGATGGCGATGCAACGCTGATGACCGGGCTGACCCGCACCGCCATGGCCCTGACCAAGGTGTATGGGCTGGTAGGGTTGAACAGTCTCGATGCCCTGATGGACGAGGCGGGGGAGTTATCTGTGCTTGAAGTGAATCCCCGCCCCGGTGCCACCCTGGATCTTTTCGATCCCCTGGCGGGAACGCCCCTGTTCGACCTTCATGTGGAGGCAGTGGCGGGAAATCTGCCCCATGATTCCGAAATCCCGCGCGGGCAGGCGGATGTTTTCCGTGCCTGCGGTATTCTTTACGCGGATACGTCTTTTCACATGGGAGAGGACATGGACTGGCCGGTATGGGGCGCCGACCGGCCGCGAACAGGAACGGCTTTCGCCATTGGCGACCCAATTTGCACCATATTCGCGGAGGGCGGCACACCGGCGCAAGCCATGGAATTCATCGCGGAACGAGCCGGGGCTTTACGGAACGACCTCGCCCGGTGTAAGGGTGCAGACCACTGACAAAAACCAGGAAAGATCAGATTTCGTGACCGAGCATCTTACCAATCAGAAACCTGGTCACTGGCCCAGCATCAACGCCGCGGCGGCGCCGTTGGTGGAACGCCTTGTGGGCGGTGCAGCAAGTTTACGAATCGGTGTCGAGAAGGGTCCAAAGGGCTGTACCGTGGTGGATTGCGGCATCGGGCATCCCGGCGGGCTGGAAGCCGGGCTTCTGGTCACGGAAATCTGCATGGGCGGGCTGGGAAGCGCGACCCTACAACCAGTCTGGAGCTTTGCCCGGTGGCCCTGGACCATCAACATTCATTCCTCGAATCCGGTTCTTTCCTGTCTCGGTAGCCAATATGCAGGGTGGAACCTTACCTTCGGCGACTTCTCCTCGCTGGGGTCAGGACCCGCCCGGGCGCTGGCCGGGCGCGAAGATCTATTCCAGGAGTTTGGCTACCAGGATAAGGCTGATACTGCTTGTCTCGTACTTGAAGTAGACAAGACCCCACCACAGGAACTAGTGGAAAAGGTTTCCGCCGATTGCAGTATTTCGGCGCAGAACCTGACCCTGGTTCTCACCCCCACCACCAGCCTTGCAGGAAACCTTCAGGTTGTGGGGCGGGTGCTGGAGGTAGCCATGCACAAGATCCATGAACTCCACTTTCCCTTGGAACGCATCATTGACGGCATGGCCAGCGCGCCAGTGCCACCCGTAGCCGGCAACTTCCTCGCCGGGATGGGACGCACCAACGACGCCATCATCTATGGTGGCACAGCTCATCTTTTCGTGTCCGGCCCAGATGATGACGTCCAGCAACTCGCCAATGACCTCCCCAGCAGCAACTCACGCGATTACGGCAAGCCTTTCGAGAAAACTTTCAAGGCAGTCAAAGGTGATTTCTACGCCATAGATGGCAGCCTTTTCAGCCCGGCGCGAGTCATTGTAACGGCCATGGAGAGCGGCCGCAGCTTCCACGCCGGAGAGATAAACGAGGACCTTCTGAACACATCCTTTGGATATGACGGAACATAGCAGAATCGCCCTGTTCAGCGACGACCCAGACTGGCACGCCAGGAGGTTGACTGAGGCGTTGAAGAAGCGGGGGGCTGAGGTGGTCTGGTTGTCCTTCGCGCAATGCGCCTTTAATACCCAGGGCGGAGTTCCCGGACTCAGCCTCCCAGGCTTCGATGACGCCCTTCCCGACGGTGCCTTGGTGCGGCTCATTGATTCGGGTTCCCTGGAACAAATTACGCTGCGACTGGGGTTTCTCCACGGCCTGCGTGCACTGGGAGTTCCCGTCTATAACGACGCCCGGACCATTGAAAACACGGTAGATAAGTCCATGGCCAGTTTCCTACTGAACAAGGCCGGACTTCCCACGCCGCTCACTTGGGTTACTGAATCTCCCGACGCTGCACAGACCATCCTCGATCAGGAGATTAAAGACAACGGCAAGCTAGTGCTCAAGCCCCTGTTCGGTGCACAGGGGAAGGGCTTGCGCCTCCTCCAATCCCCGTCACAACTTCCCAAACCGGAGGAGGTTGACGGCGTATACTACCTGCAGCGGTTTATTGATACGGGAAGTAACGGCACGGCAGGCACTTGCCACGATTGGCGGGTTCTGGTTGTGGGCGGCAAAGCCGTAGCCGCCATGATCCGCCGTGGCAAGGGCTGGATCACCAATGTACTGCAGGGCGCCACCTGCGAAGCCGCCACCCTAGACGATACCCTTTCCCACATGGCCGTGAAGGCAGCCGCTACCCTCGGCGCAGACTACGCCGGAGTTGATATCATCCGCGACCAGCAAGGTATCCATTTCGTAATTGAGGTCAATAGCATCCCTGCCTGGAAGGGGCTTCAGGGCGTGTGCGAAAGCGACCTCGCCCAGACCATCGCCGATGATTTTCTCTCCCGGCTTCCGGCGAAAGCCCCGTGGGCTGTAACCGGTTGAGGATATTTTATGGCCGAAGGCAGACCCTGTTCTGAAAAGAGCGTCCGTGACGCTATCGAGCAGGCCTGCCTGAGGGAGCTTGAAGCGCTGAAGCCAGGAAATGTGCATGTCTATGCAGAAGGGCATGACATGACCGTGGAAGACTTCCGGACCAGCGCCACCATTGCTGCCGCTCATCTTTCACGTCGGGATGTCCCCTTAGGAGAAAAAATATTGATCGCCGTGGAATCCACCGTGGCGAAAGTGGGCTGTAACACCAATCTGGGCATTGTGCTTCTTTGCACGCCTCTAGCCCAGGCGGCATTGGCAGCGGATGAAGAGAAAACACTGTTGCCGCGCCTGTGCCGGGTTCTGTGCGCTTTAAGCATTGACGACGCGCGCTTCGTTTATAAAGCCATACGCATCGCTTCCCCAGCCGGTCTCGGTGAAAGCCCCGAACATGATGTGGCCGATGACCCCACGGTTGACCTGCGTGAGGCCATGAAGGCGGCGGCCGAACGGGACCGTATTGCCTTTCAATACACCCATGGCTTCGAGGACGTGTTTACCATTGGTGTACCACGCTGGCGCGAGGCCCTTTCCAAGGGAATGCGTGAAGAGGAAGCAGCAGCGCATGTATATCTGGGGTTTCTCAGTAGTTTTCCAGACAGTCATATTGAACGCAAATATTCCGCCGGCGCCGCCGAGGAGGTGCGTAACCGCGCCATGAAACTAGAAATTACACTGTCTTCCTTGTCCGGCCCGGAAGCAAAAAAGGCGGAGATGCTGAAATTCGATTCTGATTTGAAAGAACGTGGCCTCAACCCCGGAGCTAGCGCGGACCTGACGGTTGCAAGCTTGCTCGCCACCAAGCTTGAGGATATATTGGCTCATTCAATTTCTACCTAGGAGAAATTGAGGCGTGATTATGTGTACTGTGAGCATAATTGTGCTCGAGAACGTTTAATAACAAACGTATCTACTTAAGGGGAGGATATCCTTCATGGCGAAAATAAACAGAATGATGGTTGGTGAATCTCTGGTCGGTGACGGCAACGAAGTTGCCCACATTGATCTGCTTATCGGCCCCCGCGGCTCCGCCGCAGAGACGGCTTTTGCCAACTCGTTGACCAACAACAAGGATGGTTTTACTTCACTCCTGGCTGTTGTTGCCCCGAACCTGATGGCCAAGCCAGCCACAGTGATGTTCAACAAAGTAACAATGAAGGGCGCCAAACAGGCCGTTCAGATGTTTGGCCCAGCCCAGGCCGGTGTGGCCCAAGCCGTGACCGACTGCGTTGCCGACGGCACTATTCCAGCCGCTGAAGCTGATGATCTATTCATCAGCGTTGGTGTATTCATCCACTGGGAAGCCGACGATGACCGCAAAATCCAGGACTACAATTACGAAGCCACAAAAGAATCCATCAAGCGCGCCGTCGCCGGCGAGCCCAAAGCCAAGGACGTGGTTTCCCAAGCAAAAGATGCAGCACATCCGTTTGCTGCCGGTTGACAGTCCCGCGGCTCGTGTGACGATTGGTTCACGAAGCTAGCTAAGCTCTTGACGGGTGAGTAAGGCTCTAGCGTTCTCACGCCAGAAGGGCTCGTTTAGGGATTTTAAAAAGGGAGGCGTAAATGCCTCCCTTTTTTTATATCCATTTGCTAGCCTTGTCTTTGTGCACCGCAGAAATTGGTGATTTCCGCCTCTCCGATACGGCCATCAAAGAGAGCACTGGCCAGAAGAACTCCTGCCACACCCATATCACGCAAGCGGTTCAGATCATCGCCATCCCGCACACCGCCTGCGGCAATAACCTCCCGGTCCCCAGCTCGACTGACAATATGGGCGAGTCTGCCGTAATCAGGACCCTCCCTAGCGCCTACACGAGCCAGAGTCATGACGATCACCCGTTGTGGCCAGGACCGCGTCTCCGAAAAAAGTTCCCTGGGCCCCAGAAACGCTTCAGCACCAAAATCCAGAGAAAGAATCACGCGGTCTATCTCTCCTTCCTTCTCCCCGACCGCAAACTCCGTCACATCCTCCGTTTGGATCTGGCTTTCGCTACCTAGGACAAAACAGCCCTCGTGACATTGCAACCAGTCCCTGGCCACATCGCTGGAGAGGCCCGCATCTACCCAGAATTCCACATGCGGAAACGCCGTGTGCAATTCTGTAATCGTGTCGTCATTAACTCCAGTGCCTTCAATGGAATCGATATCAGCTATATAGATTGTGGTAAAAGCGTAGAGTCGCAAAAGCCCGCGGCACAAATCCAGGGGGTGGCTTCCCCGACAGAGACAGGTTTTAACGGGGCGGTAGGCACTTCTTTTGCCACGGCGGGCATGCACCACCAGGCCGCCTCTTAGGTCTAGAACGGGGATCAGTTTCAAGAGCGCTTCACCTTGCGAATTTTCATTTGCGAATACATTACCGGCGGTGGCATGCAAAACGAAGACCTGCCGCCTTCGCTCATCCATGAGGGTGAGATGATACTTGCCGCCTTGGTAACGGACCTGAGCACCATACAGACTAGAGTCGGGGAGATCATGGTTTCCCGTGACCCCCGTCTTGTCTGCCCCTCCCTTCCGGCAACCTTTATCTCGCCCGCTGAGGAGGAAAATATCTGGGATTTCTGGGATCGCCAAATGGGGGAAGCCGATGCTCTGTGGCCCATCGCGCCGGAAACAAAGGGCGCGCTGGAACGTCTTTGTAATATGGCCGAGAAGAAAGGCATTATCCTGCTAGCTGGCAATCCGTCTGCCATTCATGCTGCCGCCGGGAAGCGGACTACTGCGGAAATCCTCTCCCGTGGTGGCGTCACCGTGGTCCCCACCTATGAGGTGGGAAAAGCGATCCCTCCCTCGTCCACAGGCTGGGTGATCAAGCCCGATGATGGCGTCGGCGCGGAAGACACTCACCATTTCAGAGACCTTGAGAATATGCGGCGCTGGCTGACCAGCCATCCCGGCTACATCGTCCAGCCTTATGTTGATGGTGATGTGGCCAGTCTTTCGATCCTGTGCCGGAATGGTCTGGCGAGTTTGCTGTCCTGCAACCGCCAGAGGGTAGCCATCTCCGGCGGAGAGATCCGTATCCTCGCGCTGGAGGTAGGCGGCATGGAAGAACACCGGGGAGCCTTTTCCCGGCTTTCCGATGCCATTGCCTCCCTTCTTCCCGGTCTTTGGGGGTATAACGGCATAGACGTTGTGTGCAGCAGAGAGGGCATTGTGGTTTTGGAAATCAATCCCCGCCTGACTACATCCTATGTGGGACTGGGAGAAAGCCTGGACCGCAACCCCGCTAAGCTTGTCCTTGACCTGCTGGAAGATGGGCCGCTTCCGCCGTGCCATCCGCGGAAAGTCGTCACCGTTGATATGGCCCATGAATAACGATTCCGTAACTGGCTGGGACCTCGGGGGCGCTCACCTAAAGGCAGCACTTCTAGACGAGAGCGGCATCCGCGACATCATCCAGAGTCCCTGCCCTCTGTGGCAGGGACTGGAGCATCTTGAAACCGCCATGGAAGAAGTCCTGGAGCGGTTCGGCCCCACCAGGCTAAACGCCATCACCATGACCGGCGAACTTGCTGACATTTTCGAAAGCCGGACAGAAGGAGTGCGGCGTCTCATCGCTGTGACATCGGCCAAAATTCTTAAAAGTCATGTTCTTATCTATGCCGGTCTAGATGGCATGCTGCCCCCGAACCGAGCGCTGGAACACACTGAGGCCGTGGCCTCGGCAAACTGGCGAGCCAGCGCCCATCTGGCCGCCCGCGAGGTGCGGGAGGGACTTTTCGTGGACATGGGGAGCAGCACCACGGATATAATTCCCCTGAGCGAGGGCTGTGTTGCAGCAGCTGGACTTACTGATTTTCAGCGTCTGGCGGAAAAGGAACTTGTCTATACTGGTGTAGTACGCAGCCCGCTTATGTCCCTCGCAGAAAGCGTTCCTTTCCTAGGAAAGCGTGTGGGAGTGGTAGCGGAACATTTTGCCACTACCGCCGATATCCACAGGCTCAACAATACCCTTCCCGAGGGCGCCGACCTTCTGCCCGCAGCAGATGGCGGAGGTAAGACAGAGTGGGACAGCGCAAGACGTCTTGCCCGGATGGTGGGATGTGATCTTGCCGATGCGGAAATGGCGGCATGGCGGAGCCTGGCGCGGGTTTTCATTTCTCACCAGGAAAAGAGACTTCTCACCGCCTGCCGTGAAGTAACCTCGCGGACAGGAATGGATAGGGAGGCCCCCGTGGTCGGAGCTGGAAGCGGCTGTGCTATGATCAGGAAACTGGCGAAGAAATTGGAACGCCCATACCTGGACTTCGCAGATCTTCTTTTGCCGGGCACCTACGACAAGGAGCAGGCGGCCGCCTGCGCCCCCGCCGTTGCCGTGGCCCGGCTGGGGCTGGAAGTATTCCAATCCTGAAATACCGAGACCAGTCCCCCAAGGGCATGTGCATCAAGGTTGCCCTGGCGACTTTCACTACCACACAGAGCGCCACGAAATCCTAGACAGTCAGGACCTAGTTTGAGCAAGGGCAGCACATCATCAAGGGTAAGAGATCCTGCAAGACCAGAGAAAAGCCCCCTCTCCATCACAGTTTCCACGAACTGTGCCAGCAGGTTGTCTTCAAGATAATCCCGAATGCTACCGCCGTTTTTATCCGCCGTATCGAGCATCACACCAAAAAATCCATTTGTAGCCAGTTCCTCCACCAGAGAGAAATCCGGGTTCTGATCGGCGAACAGTACCGCCACCAGCCGCGCCGCGCCCGTATCGCAGTTGCCGATGGCTTCGGCACAGGCCCACCCGTCCCCGCCTCCACTACCGTCGGGGAAAAATCCCACCTTCACGAAATCTACACCCGTGGCAGCCGTCGCCGTCACCGCGGCGCAAAGATATTCCGGTACCATAGGCAGATCGCCGATGGTTGCACTCACCGGCTTAACACCGTCAACAAGATGGACAGCCCGGACCAAATCACGATAGTCCCAAGCTCCAAGCGCTCCAAGGGCAGGATTTTTCAAGTCGATAATACCCACATCGGTCTCGCAAGCGATTTTTACCTCGCCAAGATTAGCGACGCTCGCCAGTAATGTTGTCATTTCATGGATCCAAACTGGGAGCTCTCACCGGGGTGGGCCTTGAATTCCTCGAGATATTCCATCAACCATTCCCAGGCCTTCAATTCCTTAGGCCCAGCGGTTTTTTCCACGGCGGTGGAAAGATAGGCGATTTCATTCTCTACATCCTCCAAGGGCAGAATTTCCAACCGGCTAATGAGGATAGCAGCCTCGATCACGGCACCCTGGGCACGGTTGAACCCCTGAAAGGGGGCGTGCATTTCATCATAGACCGGTTTGCAGTGAAGATGAGGGCGCTGTTTGTCATCATTAATTTTTGTCACACGAACTTCGGTATGAGCAAGGGCCTGACAAAGAATAACTCCGGGAACCTCCACCGCGGGTCGGGTTTCCCAGTGACGGCGGTGGGTCAGGCATCCGGCAAAAACTTGGACATCATCGGTGTAATTGATCACAGCATGTGGATTGTCCAGAATGTTGTCCAACGTATGCGATGGACGAAAAGGCGCGATCACAAGACTATCCTCCCCGACAGTGATGCCGAAGGGAGCGATGTGAACATCACCCTCAGTATTCATGGTGGTGAGGATGGTCTCATGGATCATGTGTTTTTCTTCTCTTTGGCTTCGCTTTTATTGCCATCTTGGCCTCGTTCTTTTCGTTTCTTTGCGGCGCGTTTTTCTGCCGCCCGTCTTTCCAAAGCGATAACCAGAGCATGGCCGGGAGACGTGCCCTCCTCTTCCACGCCGGTAGAGCTGCGTTCGGCAGAACATCCCCAATCCAGCTCCTCATCCTGAGTATAGACCTTGCCCAACTGGCGAGCGATATGCGCCCGTGCCAGTTCCACACCAAGATAAAAAGCATGAGGGCCGTCCGCATCCACACCCAGTTCTGGAAACAGGCTGAAGGGATCGTCACCCATGTGATGACCATCGCGGTTAAATACATGCAGGCCCTGTTCGCTTATCTGAATACGGAAACTTGGGTCCTGGACCAGTGAGGCAAGTTCGGCTATTTCGTCTGCGCTGTAGGGGTATGGCCGACGACCATGGAGTCCCATCAGGCCTTGGTTAATCCCCACCGGAAGTCCACCTTCCTCATGGGCGGCATACATGATACGGCGGGCAAGATCGGCCTCGTGCACCGCACGACAGCAATGGGGACTAACCCGGACCACGAGAATGCCGCCAATACGCAATTCCGAAACCACACCCATCAGTAGAGCCGTAATGCCGGTGGTGTCGGCGTCAGTCAGTTCAGTGAGATTACCTACCCCCATGAGGATGTCCACGTCAGGGTAGCGTTTTCTGAGGTCGCGGTAGCGCACCAGGGATTCCGTAAATCCGAAATGGATGGGATCGAGGATGGGGTCAGCAAGAAAGGGTTTGCCCTTCGCCTTCATGGCGTCAATAGCGCAACAGAGAGATTCCAGGTTCCCTGGGCTGGAGGGGATGAGCACCGGGACCGAGTCTACTTCCTCGGCCAGATGGAGGGTCTCTTCGGTCAAGCTGAGAAGGTAGTCGGCATGTGCATGGCCCGCTCGGAGCAATTCCTTCATATCGGCGGAATCGACACTAACCTTATAACCATGATTTTTAAGGGCAGAAACGGCGTCTTCCAGATGGGGAAATTCGGTGTCAGGAAGACAGCCTAGATCAATCACATCGGCTCCGGCCCCGGCATATGCCGTGGCCTGGGCCATGATTTCCTCAACCGATATGTGTGGCGCCTCAACAATTTCGGCGAATATAAGACAATCGTGGCGGCTCAGATCTCGAGGACCTCTGTCACGCCCAAAAAACGTCGGCAAATCCTTCAAATCGTCTGGCCCGCGTTCTACCGGAACGTGGTAGTGGCTGCTCAACTCTTCGAGGTCGCCGCGGCAACGGCCGGGAACGAGAATGCGATTAGCATCACCAGGCTCTGGCACGCGGCGACGGATGAGCTTCGGCGTCATCAGCGCAGCGACGCTGATGCCAATTTGCTGGATTTTGTACATGAAATTGGCTGGCTGCATGGAATCGAGGACCCGGTGTAATTGCCCTTCGGCAAGCCTGCCTGTCAGGAAGAGAATTTTTTCAGACATTCTCTTCCCTCTCCATGATGGCTTCTTCTAGCGCCACCACGCTGTCCACCACTAGGGTAGCTTCAAATGCTTTCAGACGTTCCACGTTTTCCAGGTCGATATGGCGAGGATAAACATCCACCATACCCTTGGGGGCCATGGATCGAAGCTCTGGCGCCGTATCACAGGCAAAATAGATGCAGGGCACGCGGCATTTTCCAGCCTGGGCGAAAACATTAGTGGCCAGACTGTCGGAAATACCTGCCACGCATTTGGCCACGGTGTTGGAGGAAACCGGAGCCATGATCAAGGTGTGATATATGCCCTTGTAGAACTGGCCGACTGGGGCCGCGCTCGCCGTGGTATCCCGGAATATCTGGGTGCCTTCTGGAAAGGGGTCTTTGTGCCCATACATACGCAGGACTTCTTCCGCCGCCTGGCTGGCGAAGACATCGCATCTTTCAAGCCGTGACAGAATATTTAGGCATTCATCGAAAAAATGCCCCGATCCGGTTAGAACCCATGCCCATCTTTGTTGTTTATTATGGTCAGCTGACATTTCCCGTCTTTCGCGTCTGGGATAAACACTTTCTCTTTTTAGGCTGTGGAAGGGAATAGGAGCAAGGTCAACCCGTCAACAAAACCTTCGTCCCGGGAGCGACGCCCCTCTCCAAGGCCTTGGCAAACCCAGTCAAGCTCGAGGGCCCCACACAGCGCACATCAAGCCCACCCCCTCTTGCGAAGGTCCCGAAGGTGCGATCTATGATTCCTTCTTCCTGAAGGGTTAGCAGTGGAACGGAGAGGTGTTCATTGTATCCGGAATCACCGGATGTGGGATCGACTGACTTGACGAGAACCAGGCATGTAGCCTTCAGATGCCGAGCCAGCCAGGCAGCAAGGGAATCAGAAGTGACCTCCCATTCACCAGGGATATCGTCCCGCCCGAAAACCATACGCGAGGGTAGCCATATGGGAATGTTCCCGTTCCGACTGACCCTCAGCAATGCTGCTTTTGACGAAACGGGAACCAGCTCCGAGCACAGACCCGCCAGCATCAGACCGTATTGCTCCATGGCTAGAACCGCCATTTTGTGGGCAGTGGAATCATCAAATTGTAGCCGGAGTTGCATGTCTCGCACCCGGTCAGCGAAGGGGCCGCCTCCGGGCACCACGGTAAGGGCGTAATGGTGAGGGCCCGTAACGGCCTGTATCCAGGAGCAAAGTTGTCCGTTTCGGGCTAGACTACCGCCCAGTTTTACCACCCACATAACTAAACGGTTCGCTTTCCCCCTCAGGAACGACGGCCATCTAGGGCCGTCGGAAGGTGCCGGCCCCGTAGCCGCTCTCTTGCCATCTTTATCCCTTGAAGTTCCGGCCGCGCCGCTCGATTTCAACCCCAACGCTCGCCGCTTCATCAAATACATCCAGCTTTTCGACCCGCGCCCGCACCACCATGATCCGCTCGTCATCCAAGCACATATTGGCAATCTCCTCAGCCAGGGTCTCCACAAGGCCTACGTGGCCGCGAGCCAAAAGGGTTTTGATCCCTGAAATGATATTCTCGTAGGATACCACGTTAGCAATGTCGTCGCCGGCTGCATCGCAATTATCTTCCACCAGAAGATCAACATTAAAACGAATGCGCTGGGGCTGGTCCTGCTCATGAGGGTGAATGCCAATCAGGCCGGACAACACAAGGTCTTTAACAAAAATGCGGTAATGAGGGAGGGCCTGGGACGGATCAACCTCCGGGGAAAACGTGCCTCCCTCCCTTACGACCGAGCCAGAATGTGTTGAAGGCATGCTCTTTGCCATATCGTTTCTCCAAAATGGGAAAACCCTTGAGAAAAGAGGCCTCAACCTAGCAAATAGCCCTCCGGCCAGCAATTTATGAGTTCTAGTCACACGTCATAGACATGAGGGAAGGGGCATGGCATATAACCCTCCCCCGCAGGCCCGGAAGTGTCGGCATGCGAGTTTTACCGCCGGGGGCGGACGAATTGGGCGTCTGTTTCAGGTTCTGTTCAAACGGAATCGGCTAGAAGAGACGAAATCGGCCGAAAATGACCCAGCACCCATCGAGTACGGAGAATGTTTGGTGAAGTGTAAGATTGTTTCTGCCGTTTTTGCTGTTTTCCTCGTAAGCGCATCGAACATCCCTGTACGCGCCGAGCCTGCGACCAAGGATAAGTATTCATTTGATGAGGCAAACATCGCAGGGGCAAACAAGCTTCTGTTTGGCACCAATCATCTCGAATCCATCAAAGAGCCTGTACAGCTGGTATATGACTTCAAGAAGACCGGCGTAATTGGAAAAAGTTTCGAGGATAAGGTTACGGTTAGTATCAAGAAGGTCCTTCCATCGGGGCGCAAGAACCTTTCCTTTCGGTTTTTGACGGGAAGGAACAAGTTCCGCTTACCCTCAGCCAATGGAGTCAACACAAATTTCGTGTTTCAGGCCTTTCTGGAAAATGATGTCCGACAAATGCGGCGCCTGACGGGCGGCAACGAGATTTTCTTCCGCAACCGCATCCGCCATGCCCTAGCCGGAGCTTCCCAGGTGGTTCCCACCACTTTTGAACTCGACGGGAAAACCTTTAAAGGGAAAAATATTATCATTATGCCCTTTAGTAAGAAATCCGTGGGGATAGTCAAAGGCGGCGAGAAACTATTTTCTAAATTTTCGAAATATACCGGGAAAATCTATATTTTTACTTTGTCAGATAACATCCCCGGAAGCTTTTTTCAGATCAGCGCCGTGACACCGTCCAGTGGCGGGGACGAGCCGCTGACCAGTAACATCATGACCTTCCTCGGCGTCAAATCGAAAAAGAAATAACCTAGTGCAAAGTTATGCAACATCTTCTCAGGCAAGGAACTACCTAATGAAAACATCTTCTATATGCGTAATTTGCGGCGCCCTGCTGGTTTTCCTGATGATGGCAAGCGGCGACGCAATAGCCAAGAAGCGGGCCAATGATTTCCCTACTGGGGCACGGGCAGAATATGTGATTTCCTGTCTAGATGGCGGGGTTGTTACCGCAACGACATTGCGAGAATGTTCTTGTGTCGTAGATGCCATCGCCAGCCATCTCAGCTATGAGGAGTTCCTGAGGGCAAGGGCGCTGAGCACCTTGCAGCAAGCCAACACACCTAATTCAAAGGTCTATCAGACCGTTGCGCTTGCGAGAATGTTCCTGGACAAATACCTGAGGGCCCAGGCCAGCGCCGAATTGAAGTGCTTTTGAGGGCGCCCTTTCTTCTGCTGCGGCTTTGTAGACCGTTCGGGGTGGTCCGGCCCCTATCCCTCATAACCCCACAAGAATCACCCTCAGGATGTTTGTCAAAATACCTGTAGAACTGACACACTTGGTATTTTTTTAAGCGTCAGTTCTCCGCCAGCCTCAAGACGGGCCAGCTTTTCTTGAAGGTTTCGCCGTTGGTGTCCGTAACCACAGCCGTGAAATCGCCTGAGGTTTCTTCTCCGTAATAAAACCGAATGTTGGGATCTTCGCTCAGTGAAATATCGCCTTCCACACTGAGAATCTTGGTGCCGCCGCGGGTCACCTTGATGGAATCGACGTAGTGGGCTGGAATAACAACACCGCTAACCTGGTCCATCTGTAACCCTGAAAAGTTGGGATGCTTAATCATCAACTGGGCCTTACCGCCCGCGCCTTCCACATCGGGGGTGAGGAATTTCATCTTCATCTTGCCGGCACGGGCAAGCGCTTCATCCATCCCGCTGAGGCCAGGGACGCTACACCCTCCTGAAGCCTTAATGAACTTCGTCGCCATGAAAAGACGGCCGTCGTTCATATTGGCAATAGCGCGGACCTTGGTATAGGCGTTGATGCGAATACGCGTATCAATAGCGGCTAGCCCGGAATCTGGTGTCAGGTGAAAGACGGCGGCGACGGGGGAAGGATTCTGGTCTATCACAAGCGTGATGGACTCGATAAATTCATCCTTGGTCTGAGGCTTGGCGGCCGCAATGGTGATGGGCACGATGGCGGCGTCCATCGCCCGGTAGGGAGCTGTCATGGAAATGACGTCCTTACCGTCCTCGATCACCTGGTCTTCGTAGAGCATGTCCCGGATATTGTTCCAGGCATCGTGTTCATAGCCGGGGCTTACATCGTCTTCCGGGTCATGGTTTGAAACATCGTAGTCATCGCCGGGGGGCACATCATCCGTGGCTTCCTCGGCCCAGGCAGGTGCCAGCGCCATAAAAGCCGCCAATAAAACGGCCAAAGCCGCCTTGCCAACATACGAAGCTTGTCGCCATCCAAAAAACATCTCTGTCTCCCTCGCCAAAAACGCCGCACTCACAAAATGCTGAATACCCCACCCAAGTGCATGGCGCCACTATTTCAAAGGGTAATATAACTGTTCTAGTACAAAACGGAAAACTTCAAGAAAAAAAACATCTCTCCCTTCATCAAAAAATGTGAAGGATTACGTGCCCTTGATGCCGGAACCCTGAAGCGTCATTCCCATTCAAGTTCCGTAAAGGTTTTAGTGACGTTACCAGGATTATAGTCGTCAAAGAGCTCCCACTTGTCCGCCTCGCCCTTTCCCACGGCGGCCACGGCATCAGTGATGGTGCCGCCCTGTTTGATGATAGGACGGACGCCAGCAATCAGCTCTTCGAAATACCGGGACTGGGCGTTTTGGGCTTCCGGCCATGAGGCAGAGGCGGGCCCGTGGCCGGGAATGATTTTCGTTATCTTCATCCCGCGCAAGCGTTCCAGTACCTTTTTCCAGCCGAGAATGCTGCCATCCATGGACGGGATGCGTTCCATGAAGACGAGATCACCCGTCCACAAAGTTCCGGTTTTTAAGTCCATCACGGTGAGGTCGTTATTGGTATGGGCCTGAGGGTAAGCGATCAGGATCAACACACGCCCCCCAATATCCAGTTCCACCGGCTTGCCGATAGCCACCGTGCGGGTTGGCGACACCACCTTTGTGCCTTCGGCCTGTCCTTCGCCAATGAATTCATCGAGCCTGGCGAGGTAATAGTCTCCGCGCGCCGCCATCTGACGGGGCAGTTTGGTATGGCCGATATATTCGGGCTCATCCCCAGCAAAGGCAGCGTTGCCAAAGGTATGGTCTGGGTGCACGTGGGTATTGATGACGTAGAGGATCGGCAGGTCCGTGACACTCTTCACCGCCTCGCGCAGCCTCCAACCAAGCCGGTAGGACCCCCCAGTATCGACGACAGCGACGCCTCTGTCCCCGACCACGAAGCCAATATTAGCAATATCCCCATGGTTTTCCCTATTGGCGTCTTGATGGGAACCCGTGTGGACAAAGATACCTTCCGCCACCTCTTCTACTGCCAGTGGTTCTGCACAGGCTGTCGATGCTAGAAAAACTATCGGGGAAAAAAGGGTAAGAACCCGGAGCCAGTGGCTTCTTTCCCGCGTGAACGGTGAACCTGGGACCGACCGCTGCAGCATTTGGCTTCGCTTTCTCGGTAATCCCGGCAAGCCACAGCTTAAAACGGGGAGGCAGAACAAAGAAAATTTAGAATCTTGACAGGGAGTGGAGGCATACATTGTTAATTTAAAGTGCTGCATCACTTAGAAACCATATGTCAACGTTTTTTTAAAACAAAACGAGGCAAGAGCCTACAAAACCAAAAGAGTCTTGACCCGTCAGAAAAAAGCCCCTTAAGATGCGCTCACGGGTTGTATAGGTTTGGAAGTGTTAACAACCTCCACGTGATTATAGGCTGTTCGGCGTGTGTTTTAGCACGTTCGTTCCTGTCTTCAGATAGACGGGGCCGGTTTGTGGTCCGAAGGGGAAGTCAACCGAGCTTTAAGCAACCGAAATGTTTGGTCGGGCGATTTTTGCCCAGTCAAATGATACGTATCTTTATGGGGAGGAAATCTCAGCTATGAAGAGTATTCTTAAAACAACTCTCTTAGCTTCTGCGGTTTTCGCTCTCCCGGGCCTTGCCCAGGCGAACGATGAACTGTTGAGGTTAAGTGCCGACCCCGCCAACTGGGCTATTCCAAGTGGTAACTATGCAGGTACCCGCTATTCAGAGCTCTCTCAAGTCAATAAGAGCAATGTTGGCAGCCTGAAAGTCGCTTGGCAGTTCTCAACTGGCGTTCTACGCGGTCACGAAGGTGGTCCGCTGGTGATCGGTGATGTCATGTATGTCGTGACCCCGATTCCCAACATTGTGTTTGCCCTCGACCTTAACAACGAAGGTCGCATCATCTGGAAGCATATTCCAGTGCAGGGCGGCAAATATCCTTCCGGTGAAACCCAGGCTCGCGTTACCAGCGTTATGTGCTGTGATAACGTGATCCGCGGCGTTTCCTATGCCGATGGTAAGATCTTTGTGGGTCTGGCCGATTCTACCCTTCAGGCGCTCAACGCCAATACGGGTGAAGTCGTCTGGCAGGCACACAATATGTCAGCCGGCAAGGCTGGTGAGAGCGAAGCTACGGGCATCAGACCCGTCCGTGGTAATGCAGCTTCCACCAACACTTCCGTGCCATGGGTCGTCAAGGATAATGTCTTTATCGGTTGCTCCGGTGCCGAGTTTGGCGTGCGTTGTAACATGACTGGTTACAACATCAAATCAGGCAAACGTGCCTGGCGCGCCTATTCTATGGGTCCGGACAGCGATATCCTGGTTGACCCAAACAAGACTACCCACATGCTCAAGCCCGTCGGTAAAAATTCCAGCCTCAAGACCTGGAAGGGCGACGCTTGGCAGATTGGTGGTGGTTCTCTCTGGGGCTTCTGGGCCTGGGATCCCGATCTCGACCTGATGTACTACGGCACTGGTAACCCCAGTACGTGG